>Ga0206810_1022_pt1 | contig 28470 bp, 27 predicted proteins | sample Alteio_BWOrgCont_56_FD_152889 | JGI IMG/M metagenome (GOLD analysis project Ga0206810, IMG submission 152889) | Enriched cells from forest soil in Barre Woods Harvard Forest LTER site, Petersham, Massachusetts, United States -... | ecosystem: Environmental > Terrestrial > Soil > Temperate forest >...
TTGCTTATCCATCATCTGCTGGACGATTTCAGCAACCTTCAGTGCCGGCGTGTCGGTGTAGCCGTGTAGGAAGTAAATGACAGCAAAGCGCCGCTGCGGCTCGGCAGCGTAGGCGGCTGGAAGGTAGATCCCGACAGGTTGATCGGACGAATCCCCGAAGAGGTTACGATCCAAACCGGATGAGTGAACTTGAGCTTGGACAACGCGGGACTGAGCAAACGAGTGAAGGGTGACACCAACACAGAGGAGTAAGGCGGCTGTTCTTGCTATGAAGCGTAGCGTCTTTTTCATGGTCATCGACCATTGTAGCCGCCAATTACGGCTTTGATGTTGCTTCACTGTCTCTGAAGAACTGAGCGAAGCCCACTCTCGACTCCTAGCTTCTGACACGCCCTCCGCCCGGTGTTATCATTTCTTCCCTGACCGCATTCCATGCGAATTAGGCGAACCTTCCCCATCGCGCTGGTCGTCGTGGTCGTTGCCGCGGCCGTGACCCTTGCGGTCCAACTGCGCAAGCACGCTCCTCCGGAGCCCGCCCGTTTATTGCCCGGGGGGGACGCATTTTTCTACCTCGATCTCGGCCGGGCGCGGAAACTGAACGCGGGAAAGAAGCTGCCTTCCGTCAGCCACGATCCGGAGTACGAACGCTTCATCCGCGATACCGGTTTTGAGTTCGAACGCGATCTCGACGAAGCCGCCTTTGCCGTCCACTACCCGGCGAGTTGGCCAGGCGGAGGAACCGGCAGTTCCTCTCCAGAGGTGCGCTTTTCTGAGGTGCTCGAAGGAAGATTTCAAGGCGAGCGCGTCACTGCCTATCTGCGGCAGATCGCCCAGTCGGTCGAAAGCTATCACTCGGTCGATATCTTCACGATTGTCTTGGAAGGCAGATCGTTGCGGGTCGCGGTGCTGAGCGCCGATTCCGTGGCCGCCTCCAATCACGACGACCCGGCCGTCATCCGGGGAATCGTCGACCGGTCGAAACGGCTGGCTTCGCCGTTTGGAGGCCCGTCGCTCTTGCGGCAATACTTCAAGCACGTTCAACTTGGCAGTCTGGCTTGGGTGGTGGCGCGCGTTGATCCCTCTTCACCTGAAGCTCGCGATTGGAAAACAATGTTTGCCGGCCCGGCTACGCTCGTCGTCTCAGGAAGCTATCTCAGCCCGCTTCACTTAAGAGCTGACGCGGTTCACCTCCGCGCCGAAGCCTTTACCGGGACGCCCGACGAGGCGCGCGCCGTCACGGATAAGGTAAACGTCTTCGTCGGTCTGACCCGCTCTGCGGAAACCTCCGTCGGAGCCCGCGGCACCGATCCCGATGTGAAAGCGTTCTTCGATAGTCTGAAAGTAACAGACGGCGGCGATCGCGCCGTATTGACGGCCGTCATGCCCCTCGGGTTTCTGCGCAAGATGCTGTCGGGGTCTACACCTGAGCTGGGCGAGCCATCCGACGCGTCGCCTGCCCAGGCGCCGGCGAAATAACGCCAGATAGAAATTCGGCGCCTGCATGCAACTAAACACCATTCCAATCGTCTCATTGATTACGGAGAAGAACTCCGGCAGGTAGAATTAAAGACGCATGTCGACCATTCCATCTCCTTCGATAATTCTCGCCTTTTTTGCCGGCCTAACTTCGTTTCTGTCGCCTTGTGTCCTGCCGTTGGTGCCGGGATATCTTTCTATGATCTCCGGCGTTGGTTTGGAGGAACTAAAGGCACCACAGGCCAACCTGATGCGCCGAGTGATGGTGAATTCCGTAGTGTTTATCCTCGGCTTCAGCGTAGTTTTTATCGCCCTCGGCTTGGCGGCAACCAGTGTCGGCCAAGTGCTCGGCATGTACAAGCACGTGCTGGCGAGGATCGCTGGCGTCGTCATCATCATTTTCGGATTGCACCTGACCGGCCTCTTCAAGATCAAAGCCCTCTATACCGATGCCCGCTTGCACAATGTGAAAGGCAGCAGCACTCCTCTGGGTGCATTTGTGATCGGTTTCGCCTTTGCTTTCGGCTGGACTCCGTGTCTGGGCCCGATTCTGTCAGGAATTCTCGCTGTCGCCGCGGAACAAAGCACTCTGGTCAAAGGTGCTTTACTGCTCGCGGTATATTCACTCGGACTTGCCATGCCGTTCCTGCTGACCGCTCTTCTGATGGAGCGTTTCCTGAAGTTCTACAGCCGCTTCCGCTCCCATATGCATGCTTTGGAGGTTGCCAGCGGCGGCTTGCTGATCGCGCTTGGAGTATTGCTTGTGATTGGCCGTTTTACTTTGATTTCGAATTGGCTTTCGTTCCTCAACCGCTTCGCCTTATAGGTCGGTTGGGGAGTAATCTATTTTTAGGATTTGGTTGCGCATAAGGAGTTTGCAAATGGAAACATCACCCGGCACCATCGAACCCGTACCAAGCACGGGACAGCCGCCCGCGCTGCCCACGGTCTCCAACGGAGTCCACCCGAGCCCGGACCAGCCACCCAGTAAAGGGAGCCGTAACCCTCTCATCCTGGTAGTGGTGGCGTTCGTGGCGGCGCTGATGCTTTACTTCGGCTATCACCAGGCGCGGCGCACTGGAGCCGGTTCGGCGCCGCGACTCACCCAGTCCGCTCTCGCTCCCGATTTTTCTTTGGAATCGCTTGATGGCAAATCTCTCCGCCTTTCCGACCTTCGCGGCAAGGCGGTGCTGCTTAACTTCTGGGCCACCTGGTGCGGCCCGTGCAAAATCGAAATGCCCTGGTTCGTTGATCTGCAGAATCAGTACGGCTCGCAGGGATTGCAGATTGTCGGCGTGGCAATGGATGACGCCAGCAAGGAAGACATCAGCAAGTTCGCCAAAGATATGGGCGTGAATTATCCCATTCTGATTGGAAAAGAATCGGTGGGCGACCAGTATGGCGGGGTTCCGGCGTTGCCGGAAAGCTTCCTGATTTCGCGGGACGGCAAGATCGTCGACAAAATTATCGGGCTGAGGGGCAAGGCGGAAATCGAGGATGCAGTCAGGAAGGCGCTCGATACGCAAGCCGCAAAAAGCGAAGCGTCGGTGCATCAAGCAGGGGAGAACGGCCCTGTTCTGAAGTAACAGCACTTCAGGCGGCGATTGCTCTACTATTTCATGGAGCGCGCTTCACTCGCGGCCCGCTCTCGCTGACACTAGCAAAGATGAATCACAAGACGAATCGCCGACGCACGAAACAGCGAACGACGTTGGGATTGCTCCTGCTCATTGCTTCATTGAGCGCGCTTCCTGGCGGAGCGCAAACCGCCGGCAAAGCTCCGACCCTCGCCTTCGCCGCGGTGCCGCTGACAACAGCCCCCCGCGCCGCGCAGACCATGGTGAACTTGAATTTTCGCGTCCCGCCGGGCTACCACATCAACTCGAACACTCCCAAGTCGGAATTCCTCATCCCGACCTCCTTGAGGATCGACGTTCCCACGGACATTGTCCTGGGAAAGACTCAATATCCCGCGGGCAAAGATCGGAGTTTCCCTTTCTCGCCCGACGAAGCGCTGAATGTTTATAGCGGAGACTTCACCATCGCCGTGGGAGTGCATCCGCTGCACTCGGTCGTGCCCGGGAAATACGTGATGCACGGCGTCCTGCGCTATCAGGCCTGTGATAATGCCGCCTGCTATCCTCCGAAGAACTTGCCGGTGAGTTTTGAAGTGAAGGTCGTGAAAGAACCGCCCGAGCACCACGCCAACCCCGCACAGAGCCCGCACGTGCATAACTAGGAATCAAGTGTTAATCGGTACGCGGCGCCGCGCTGGCGACCGCGAGAATCGCTCCCGCAAACAACATCGTGTCGAAGAAATAGTTGATCCCCTCAACTTTGACGCCGGTGCTCGGATCGCCCAGCGCCGCAATCAGGATTGGCCCGTAGACGAACAAGACCTCCAGCACAAGCCAGGTGCCGAGATAGGTTGCCGCCATCCGCGTTTTTCTGCCGACCAGTATGGACACTCCGGCGACGAAGAGAATCACGCCTGTCAGATAGCCGATTACCGCGTGCGCCGGAATCCAGACGGGCATGAGTTTTTCGAGCGGGACTCCGGGAACGTTCGCTGTGTGCAGAAAGTTCTCAATACCAAAAAATATAGCGGCGATCGCGACCAGCACGCGGCCGACGGTAATGAGCTTTTTCCCACCTTGTCCGCTGCCGTGCTCGCGCATGCCTTCTCCCGCAAGAATCCAGCCTCCGCCCGCGAATGACATTTCTCGGATAACAATTGTCCATGCAAACCGATCTTGCGGGCTCGCCAGAGCGCGCGGGACATGCAACATCCCCACAAAAAGAACCATCATGATTCCGAACAGCAGGCCTGACCAGCGGACCTGAATTCTTGTAGCGATGCTTAACGACGCGGAGAGCAGTGCACAGCCGACGAAATACGCCCAAAACAAATGCCATGGCATATAGGAGGGCACGCCGAGCATGATGGATCTTGCGCCCGAAAGATGCTCCGCGCCGAAGACCGCCAAGGGAGCGGCGAAACATAAATTGCTCAAGGCCACGACCTTGTCGAGGCCGCGGGCTTGCGCGATATCGGTCCTGGCAGCCCACGAGGCAATCAGGAGAAGCAGGATGCCCGCGCCGCACATAGAGATTACCGTGCGAGAGATCGCAACAAATGTCGCGAGAATGTCTAAGTGCACGTGGCCTCACCTTTTCGCGGTTTGCTTCTTCTCCACCTTCGCCCAGGTGTCTTTCAGCGCAACCGTGCGATTGAACACCAGCTTGCCCGGCTTCGAGTCCGGATCGACGCAGAAGTAGCCGAGACGCTCGAACTGATACCGGCTGCCGGCAGCGGCACTGGCCAGCGACGGTTCCAGCTTCGCGTGCGCGATTACTTCGAGCGAATTCGGATTCAGATTTGCAGTGAAGTCTTGACCTTCTCCCACCTCGCCTGGGTTTTCTTTCGTGAAGAGATTTTCGTAAATCCGCACCTCGGCGTCGATGGCATTCGCGGCCGACACCCAGTGAATGGTCGACTTCACTTTGCGGCCGTCAGGAGCATTGCCACCGCGCGTTGCTGGATCGTAGGTGCAATGTACTTCCACCACCTCGGCCTTTTCGTTTTTCACGACGTTTTTGCAAGTGATGAAATAGCCGTAGCGCAGGCGCACTTCGCGTCCCGGCGAGAGGCGAAAATATCCTTTCGGCGGATCTTCGCGGAAGTCATCCTGCTCGATGTAGAGCACGCCGGAGAACGGCACTTTCCGCGTGCCGGCATTCGCGTCTTCGGGATTGTTCACCGCGTCTATCTCTTCGACCTGATTCTCCGGATAGTTGTCGATCACAACCTTCAGCGGACGCAGCACTGCCATCACGCGTGGAGAGCGCTTGTTCAGATCTTCGCGGACGAAGTGTTCGAGCATGGCCAGTTCGATTGAGCCATTGGTCTTGGATACGCCAATCGCGCCGACGAAATTGCGCACTGCCTCGGGCGTGTAGCCGCGGCGGCGAATGCCTCCTATCGTGGGCATGCGCGGATCGTCCCATCCGGTTACGCGGCCTTCTTCGACCAACTGCAGCAGCTTGCGCTTGCTCAGCAGCGTGTAGGTGAGGTTCAGACGATCGAACTCAATTTGGCGCGACGGGAAAATACCCAGTTGCTGGATGAACCAGTTGTAGAGCGGGCGATGGTCCTCAAACTCAAGGGTACAGAGCGAATGCGTAACGCGCTCGATGGAATCCGACTGCCCGTGGGCGAAGTCGTACATCGGGTAGATGCACCATTTGTTGCCGGTGCGATGATGCTCGGCGTGCAGGATGCGGTACATCACCGGGTCGCGGAAATTAACATTCGGCGACGCCATATCGATCTTCGCTCGCAACGTGCGCGAGCCGTCGGGGAATTCGCGGGCGCGCATGCGCTCGAATAGGTTCAGGTTTTCTTCGACCGAGCGGTTGCGATACGGACTGTCTTTGCCCGGCTCGGTGAGGGTTCCGCGATGCTTGCGAATCTCGTCGGCGCTTAAGTCGTCGACATAGGCCTTGCCATCTTTGATCAGCTTGATCGCCCATTCGTAAAGCTGGTCGAAATAATCGGAGGCGTAAAAAAGTCCGTCCCACTTGTAGCCAAGCCAGTTCACGTCGGCCTTGATCGACTCCACGTATTCGGTTTCTTCCTTTTGGGGATTGGTGTCGTCGAAGCGGAGATTTGTATGTCCGCCGAATTCGTCGGCCAGACCGAAGTCGATGCAGATTGCCTTGGCATGGCCGATGTGGAGATAGCCGTTGGGCTCGGGAGGGAAGCGGGTTTGCACACGGCCATTGTGCTTGTTGGTCTTAAGGTCTTCGAGAATGATGTCGCGGATGAAGTTCGACGGAGCAGGCGACGGCGAGGCGGCTGCAGCTTTTTCTCCGGCTTCGCTTGGGGAAAATGAATTCATTGCTCTTTGATCTTATCGCAAGATCAAGCGACGAGGGCTCTCTTGCCGCTGCCGCACGTACTCTGAATCGAACTTTTCCTTTCGCTGGCGATGGCGGACGGTCTCGAACAAGTTGCCGCGGTTAGATGGAAGGTTCGATCTTCTCGAGCGCCTGCTCGATGCGGGCCAGCGTGGTTTCCCGGCCTAGAACCTCTAGCGTTTCAAACAGCGGCGGGGCGTTCTTGCGGCCACAAACCGCGACGCGGATGGGCTGAAACATCTGTCCTGCTTTCACTCCCAGTTCTTGCGCGGCGGCGCGCAAAGATTGATCCAGGGGGGCGTGTTTGAACTCGACATTCGCCAGGACTTCGAGGGCCCGCGCAAGAACCTTCAGAACCAAGGCGGCGTCTCCCTTCTGCGGGATGAGTTCCGCCGGATCGTAGGGCGGCAGTTGGTCTACAAAGAAGAAGTCGGCGGCGGTGAGCACGTCGCGCAAGAGCTTGATGCGCTCGCGGATTAGCGGCGTGACTTGCCACATCTTTTCTCGCGTCACCTTGAATCCGGCGGCGAGCGCGATGGGCAGCAGGCGGGCGCTCAGATCCTCTACTGGCAAGCCGCGAATGTGCTCGGCGTTGAGCCAGAGCGCCTTGGGATCGAAAGTTTCCTCGGTGGCCGCGACACCAAGATCCCTCGCTTCGCGAGGGACGACAACGTCAGGGGGAGTTGCGACCGGCTCTTTGAAGTTCACGACTGCGTTCGAACGGTTGATGCCTTCGAGCGAGAAGGTCTCGATGAGTTCCGGCAGAGACATATTCTCGCGGTTGTCCTTAGGCGACCAGCCGAGCAGGCATAGAAAATTGATGAAGGCTTCAGAGAGGAATCCGGCGTCGCGGTAGGTGGTGACGCTGACGACAGGTCCGTGGCGGCGCTTCGAAAGCTTGGTGCCATCGGGGGCGACGAGCAGGGGCAGATGCGCGAACCGCGGCGGCATAGAGCCGGCGGCCTCGAAAATCAGCACGTGTTTGAAAGTGTTGGTGAGATGGTCCTGGCCGCGGATGATGTGGGAAATACGCAGGTCGGCGTCGTCGGCGCAGGAGGCGAGGTGATAGGTCGGCATGCCGTCGGAGCGCAGCAGGGCAAAGTCTTCGATGTCGGCTGCGGACTTTACCTGCTCGCCGTAGACCGCATCATTAAATCGTACCATTTGCCCAACCTCGCGCAGCACGCGAAACCGCAAGGCAAACGGCTCGCCGGCTGCGGCGCGGCGGTCACTTTCCTCTTTGGAAAGTTCGCGCGCGCCAGGATTGAACAGCCAGGTTCCTTGTGCACCTGATTTTTCGGCGTCCCCTGCATGAGCGGGGGTGAAGTCGCGGTAAGCAAGGCCTTTCTCGAAAATCGCCCACGCGGTTCTGCGGTGCAAGTCGATACGTTCGGACTGTTTGTATTCCTCGTCCCAGCCTAAGTTCAGCCACTTCAATCCGTCGAAAATAGAATCCACCGAGGCCTGGGTGTTGCGTTCTACGTCAGTGTCGTCGAGGCGGAGGATCATCGTTCCGCCGTTGTGGCGGGCGTATAGCCAGTTGAAGATGAAGGTGCGCGCGCTGCCTACGTGAAGAAAGCCGGTGGGGGATGGCGCGAAGCGCACCCGTGGCTTCGTGACTGGCGTGGATTCGGGCATAGATGGCGAAAATCTGATGGTATGGGGGCAAGAAAAGTATCGTCAAGCTAAGCCGGGGCCTGCCAAATCCGGTTAAGTAACTCATCCCAGTTATTCCCGTGTCTGGGCATGTCCTTAAATCCTGTTGTATTCGCACCCCAGCCTGTGAAAACATTAGGTATCAGTCTTCTCCTAAGCCGCTGATCGATCTCCGCGGAAAGGGTTCTCCAAACGTCATGAACAGCGTTGCTATCAGCATGGTGGTGATGCCGGGCTTGGTCTCGGTGCTGCTGTTCCTGATCTTCACCTATCTGTATGAGCAAAGCCGGCAGGCGTATTTCCGCGCCTGGCAGCTGGCGTGGGCGGCCTATTCGCTGCATTACGTTCTCCACGCGGTCTCGTTTTACCGCGCGCCTTCTCCGCTGGCATTCTTTGCCAGCTCATTGTTCCTGGTGGCGATGGCTTTGTGCATCTTTGTGTCGACCCGCCTGATGCGGGGGCCTTCGCGTTTTCGTTGGTATGACTCAGCGCTGGCCGTGGCCGGAATTGCGCTGGCCTGGTTCAACTTTCAGGGGCACATGGTGGCCGGCGCGTTTCAGGAAGCCGCGCAGCCGCCGATCGCCCTCGACCTGGGAATTGCAGCCGTGCTCTTGTACTGTTCGGCCGTGTTCTACGTCAACGGCCACCGCCGCGGATCTCTGGCTTTTAAGGTGCTGGGTTTCTCGCTGGCGTTGTGGGCCGTCTTGATGGGAGCGGGGCAATTCCGCAGTCTGTGGGGAGCGCGTTTTGACAGCGCTGCCAACTATCTCGGGCCGGTGCCGCAGATGCTGCTGGGCATTGCGATGGTCATGGTGCTGTTTGAAAACGAGCGCAACGCCGTGCAGGAGAATACGCTGGCGCTTTCGACCTTGGGAGTGGATCCGCGGCGCTTGCTGTCGGCCGATGATTTGCTCCCCAGCATGCAGTCGGCGCTGGACCGCCTGGCCGGGGCCCTGTCGGCGCGGCGAACAATCATCTACATCTCGGAGCGCTGGCGCGGTCTGCTGCCCTCGGTGGAACGCGGATTTTCTGCCCAATTCCTGGAGGTTTTGACCACGACTGGGGCGGGAGAATACATCTGCGAACTGGCTTACCGGCAAGGTGGGCTGTTTACGGTGCATGACCTGGCCCATATGTCCGAGCCGCTGCCCATAGGCCCGAGCGGGACCTATGCCGATTTCAAGAAGGTGTTCACGGAAGCTGAAATTCGGAACCTGACCGCCGTGAGTCTGCAGACCCGCGAACACGCGTTCGGGGTGATTTTGTTTCCACATGCGGAACGCAAGGCATTCGGTGCGTCGGGTCCCCGTCTGATGGTAGGGCTGGCTTTGCAACTCGGGCTGACGCTCGAGAACTACCTGATCGCGCACGACGCCCACCGGCGCACGCAGGAATACGAGTTGCTGACGCAGATTGGGCAGGCTATCAGTTCGCGGCTTGATCAGGATGAGGTGTTGCGCACCATTCACACCGAGCTGGGACAGATTTTCCACACTGACAATTTCTACATAGCGTTTCAGGAAGGAGACTTAATCCGCTTCGAACTGGAAGTGGAGGACGGGCAAACCCTTGCCAAGCGCTCGCGCAAGCTGGAGAACGCCTTCACCGAGTATGTAATCCGGACGGGGCAGCCCCTGCTGATACGCTCCGATCTGGAGAAAATGCGGGCGCGATTGGGGGTCACCTACAGGCCGGAGCATCCCGCCAAATGCCTGTGCGCGGCGCCGATTCTGCTGGGGAATAAGCCAGCCGGCGTGATGGTTGCCATGAGTAAGGCACGGGAATTTGTGTTCGAACAGCGCGACCTGGATGTGTTGATGACCGCCGCTGGCCAGGTTTCGGTCGCGGTGGAGAATGCGCGCCTGTTCGCCGAAGAACAACGGCGCTCGCGACAGCTGGCATTTCTCAACAATATTTCGCGCACCGCCATTTCCAGCGACGATCCAGTGCACATGCTGGGACAGATTGTTGGGGAAATCCAGAAGAACTTCAGCTTCGATCACATCGGCATCGGCTTGCTCGACTACGGAACCAAGGAGATCGAAATAAAAGCCGAGGCTGGGGCGACGGCGCACGCCATGGGCAAACGTATCCCACTGGGGATCGGGATTCTGGGGCGGGTGGCGCGGACCGGCGAGCGGGCTCTGGTGCAAAACGGCATTGAAGGTCAGATCGGCGCGATTCTGCCGGAGTCGCGGTCTGTTTTGTGCATTCCCATCACTTACGGTGAGACTCTGTTGGGCGCACTGAATATCGAAAGCCGTAACGAGAGAGCGTTTTCGCCGCAGGACGTTCTCATTCTTAACACCCTGGCGGACCTGCTCGCTACGGCGCTGCACAATGCTTTCGTGTTCCAGAAGCTGCAACAGCAGTCGATTACCGACGGCCTGACAGGAATCAAGACGCGACGCTTTTTCTGGGAAGCGCTGTCGGCGGAGTGGAAGCGGGCTTCGCGCTCCGGGCGTCCATTCTCTGTCGTGCTGATTGATCTGGACAAGTTCAAGGAAGTGAACGACACCATGGGTCACTTTGAAGGCGACCTGGTGCTGGCTCGCGTGGGACGCCTGCTGGAGCAGAAGTCGCGGCAATCGAACGTCGTGGCCCGTTACGGCGGAGATGAGTTCATTGTGCTGATGCCGGAAACCGGGCCGGACCAGGCCCAGGTGCTGGCCGAGCGCTTGCGCCAATGGATTGTGCAAGACCCCATGTTGAGCGAGCACCATATTACCGGCAGCTTCGGCGTGGCCAGCTTTCCGACCCACGGGTTCTCCATCGAAGACATTATTCGCGTGGCGGACGCGGGCATGTATGTTTCAAAGCGCTCCGGCGGCAATCGGGTGTCAGCGGCTGAGGAGTTTGCCGCGGGCGAGGAGTTTGCGTCCCAGCGCCAGCAGATCTCCGCCTACATCGAGGGCTTTCTGCAGCGCGAGCACAACGGGCCGGAGCATCTCGAAGAACTGGCTTCGATGCTGGTGAAATTGTGTGGCGGCGAAGAGGATTGCAACGTTCCCTTGCTGAAGGAGTCGATTGAGGTTCTTAGCCGGGCCGCCGAATCCCGCGAGCTGCGCACCTCCGGCCACGGCGACCTAGTGGCGCGGTATGCGGAGATTCTGGCGCGCGCGCTTCATTTGCCTCCCGAGGAGACCGCCGATCTGGTCTATGCTGCGCGCATTCACGATGTAGGCAAGATCTTCGTTCCGGAGCGCATTCTGAACAAACCCGGGCCGCTGACGGACGATGAATTCTTCCTGGTGAAGATGCATGCGCGCGTGGGAGCTGCAATCGCGGCCATTGTGCCGCACAGCGCTATGATGCGCCTGGCCATCGAACATCATCACCAGCGCTTTGATGGCACTGGCTATCCCGATGGCGCGAAAGGTGAGCAGATTCCTCTGTGGGCGCGGATTATCGCCCTGGCGGACGCTTACGCGAACATGGTGACCGAGCAATCGATTGCCGCGGCCCGGACGCCCGAGCAGGCGCTCGATGAGCTGGCCAAGATGAGCGGCACCGGCTTCGATGGGATGCTGGTGCGCTTACTGTTGCGGGAGTTGAAATCGGAACGGGCGTCCTCGGCAAGGGACGGTTTCTAGCCCCTTCCGAGATGGCCGTGCCCGGCGATGAAGCTTTATCTCGGCCCGGAGTAAACCTCGTTGAGGTCCTTGTTGCGGCGCGGTGGGAGCAGCGCGCCCACGAGCACCGCCGGAATAATCGTCAGGAGAAACGTGAGGTGGTACCACGCAGGAAATTTGCTCCAATTGGCGATGTGCCAAGGTGCGAACATCGCCAGCACCACGGTGCCGACGATCAACGGCGCCCAGCGGCTCGACGCGGATATCCAACGTGTTACAGCGCCAGCCACTAGCGAGGTCACGATAGACATTAAAAGCCGTGCCCACTTGATGCCCAGCGTGAACTGCAGCGTGTGCTCAGCAGCGGTGTAGTTCGGCAGAGTGAGGCGAAGCAGGCGGTTGATCACCGTGACGACGACAGCCCACGTGAGAAGTCCTGCGAGGCAAGCGAGAATGGAACGCTTCATGGCATCCCCCCTTAATATAATTATAATAGTTTAATTAAACTAATGAAAGCTGAATTGTACATTTTGGGCGTTCTGCACCGCGGCGACTTTCATCCCTACGAGATCAAGCGACGTCTGACCCAGGCCATGATCGAGTGTTTTACCGATGTAGATGTCGGCACGCTCTACTACGCTGTGCGCCAGCTTGCCAAATGCGGCCTGTTAACTGCGGTCGCCCGCCAGCGCGTGGCTCGGGGCGGCATGCGTACGGTGTACCGGATCACTGCGCGAGGACGCGTCCGTTTTCGTGAACTCCTGCACGCGCAATTTGCCGCCGAAGGCGACCTTCGGGAGACTCTTTACGGCCCCATGCTCTTCTTGCATCTTGCCGACCTGAAGCTGGTCGCCAAGGCTCTGTGCATCCAAATCGACAGGCAGAATGCGCGCCTGGCGGAGATCCGGGAATTGCGTCGGCAATGGGAAACGATGCTGCCTACAGGTAGCCGCCACCTGGTACAGCAGATGGCGGAGCAGTGCCGCCTCGATCTACGGTGGCTCCGCTCAGTGCTTTCCGATGTGGAGTCCGGACGCATTCGCGATACCCCTGACCCAGTTCGCCTCGCAGCCAGGACCTAATTGGGTTACGACCCGTCTATGAAATGAGTTTTATTTCGGCGTGCCCCTGACCCGACGACTTGCAACTATCAGCCAGAAACTGGAAACTGGGAACCATGTCCGTTCCTCTTTCTCTTTCCGGTAAGGTTGCTTTAATTACTGGCGGTTCACGCGGCATCGGCGGCGCCACGGTACGTCTGTTCACCGCAGCGGGTGCGAAGGTTGTGTTCAGCTATCAGAAGGCGCGCGCGCAGGCTGAAGCTTTGGCGAAGGAATGCGGCGCTGCAAACTGCCATGCAATCGCCAGCAACCTGGACAGCGCGGATTCCGCGCGTGTTCTAGTTTCCGAGGCGGCCAAACATTTCGGGCGGATCGATATTCTCGTCGCCAACCACGGCGTCTGGCCCGCGCAGGATGTCGCCATCGACAAAATGACCGATGAGCAATGGCGCTCGACTCTTTCGATTAACCTTGACGCGGTGTTTGGTCTGGTCAAGCACACGGTGGCGCAGATGAAGGTGCAGCCACGCAGCGGCTTCGCCGCCGGGCATATTGTGTTGATCAGCTCTACCAGCGGCCAGCGCGGCGAGGCGTTCCATTGCGATTACTCCGCCAGCAAGGGCGCACTGATCAGCCTGACGAAAAGTCTATCCACCGAGCTGGCGCCGGCTGGAATCTATGTGAACAGCGTCGCCCCTGGCTGGGTAGATACAGATATGTCGAAACCTGCGCTCGATGACCCGAAGGCGGGGGAAGAGATTCGGCGAACGATTCCGCTGGAGCGCGCCGGCAGGCCCGAGGAAATCGCCGCCCCGGTGCTGTTTTTGTGCACGGAATACGCCAGCTTTATCACCGGCGAGATCTTCAATGTGAATGGCGGAGCGGTGCTAACGGGATAGCTGGACGGGAACTTCGCGCTGCGTGACGCCATCGCTGGTTTCGGCATCCAACAAAGTGCGGGGCTCTGTCACTGCTTGCGCGGTGCGAGCACTTGTGCCTGCTTACGTTTTAACGCTGCAAGCAAGCGGGCAAGAGCGCCCGCTCCACACAAGCAACGCTGCAAGCAGCTACAATTTCTGTTTTGGGGATTGCATTGACCAACTGAGTTTGATCGGCTGAATGAAACATCCATTTCTTATCGCGGTGCTGGCGTTTGCGCCGGTAATCTCTGCCTGGGGCGAGCCTGCGTCTGCCGCGCGCGCCGGCGCGCAGACTTCTACCGACTCTGCACCTGCCAAGGCACAATCGATTCCCGCGAATCGGGGAAATGATGAGGGAAACGCCCGCCAGGCGCGCGCCTTACTTGATCGGGCGATCCAGGCATTGGGTGGCCAGGCATATTTGAACGTGCACGATATGGAGCAGCAGGGGCGCACCTACAGCTTTCATCATGGAAGCGCCACTACCGGCGGCGTTCTGTTCTGGAGGTTCGTGGAATACCCTGACCGGGAGCGGATCGAAGTCACGCCACAGCGTGACATTGCCGTGGTCTATGTCGGCCAGAAAGCTTACGAAATCACCTACAAAGGTCCGCACGAGGTGGAGAAGAAGGATCTCGATGATTATCTGCGGCGGCGCAGGCTTTCTTTGGAGACCATTCTCCGCACCTGGATTAACGATCCCAGTGTGGCACTGTTCTACGATGGCAAAGCTCTGGCCGGCAACGAGGCGGCCGAGCAGGTGACACTGATCAATTCGAAGGACGAAGCGGTGAGTCTCTTCTTCGATCTGGAAAGCCATCTGCCCATCAGGAAGACCTATAAATGGCGCGATCCGGTCGATAGAGACCGCAACGTCGAGGAAGAAATCTACGACAATTACAAGCCCGTGCAGGGCATCATGACGCCCTACAGCTTCACCCGGTACTACAACGGGGATATGCAGGCACAGCGCTTCCTGAATTCGATTCACTACAATGAGGGAGTCGACGAAGCCATGTTCGATACCACTTCCGGATACAATCCCAATAAGCCTGCCAAGAAACACTAAGGTAATGTCGTTGTTGGTACTGCCCGTGATCTGTCAATTCCAAGATAACTGATTGACTTATCGGCCTTTAAGGGCAAGGGACCCTTGCTCAAGCTGGTGCGCCATTGGCATTACGCCACGCACTGTGGCGTTTTTACCACAGTCAGAGATAGCGCAGGGGCTGTAATCTATTCATTCACCGGGACATACGCAGACACCCTTTGACTCCAGAGCAAACAGTCCGCTCGGCCGTGGAATGTAGTGGAGTAGGACTCCACAGCGGTGCGCCGGTTTCGATGCGAATTCTTCCCGCGCCTCCCGGAATGGGAATCGTGTTTCGCCGCATCGATCTGGATGGTTTTGAGATTGAGGCCATAAGCCGCAACGTCGCCCGCGTCAGCTATGCGACCAGTCTCATGAAGAAGGGCGTGCTCATCTCCACCACCGAGCACCTGCTCTCGGCCTTTATCGGCCTGGGCGTGGACAATGCGATCGTGGAGCTGGACAACCTCGAGCTCCCGATCCTCGATGGCAGCGCCCTCCCGTTTGTCGAGCTGATTCAGAAGGCCGGGATCCGCAAGCAGCGCCGGCCCCGCAAATATCTGAAGATTCTTCGCGAAGTTGAGATGCGCGAGGGCAACAAGTTTATTTCCGTCCATCCCGCCGAGAGCTATTCCGTTTCTTACTCGATTAATTTTCCGCACCCGCTGATCGGGAAGGAAACTTTCCAGGTGGAGCTTTCAAACGGCAGCTACCTGCGCAAGATTGCAGGGGCACGCACCTTCGGCTCACGCGAAGATGAAAAAAACATGCGCAACATGGGACTAATCCGCGGCGCATCGCGGGAGAACTGCATCGTGCTGACTCGCGACGGAATCGAAAACGGCCCGTTGCGCTTTCCCGACGAGTTCGTGCGGCACAAGGTGCTCGATCTGGTTGGCGACCTTGCGCTGCTGGGGAAGCCGATCCTGGGCCGGATCGCAGCCGATCGCGCCGGCCACGCCATGCACACTGCGCTGGTGTCGCGCATCCTGCGCGACAAGACGCTGTGGGAGGAAGTAACGCTGCCAGAAGAAGAGCGGGACGCCGCCGGTCCTTACAGCTCGCAGGCCGCCGCTGGATCTTCGCTCTGACAGTGCTGTGGCGCTGCAACCCTAAATAGAGTCAGCCCAGACAGGCTAAGACCCCAAACCACATCAATCGGCAGGTTCGCAGGGAAAATCGCCAATCTCTGATGCCGGCTCAGGCTGTTCCTCGAGTAACCGGTCGAGCTCGGCGCGGGTCTGGCTGATCAAGGCTGCGGCGAACTGGCGGGCCGAGCGCTGGCGTTCGGCAGACAGATCCTTCACACGCATGTTCAACAGAGGGATATCTTCCTCAAACCAGCGCAGAGTCTTCTGTACGCGGGTGATGCGGTAATCAGTAGGAAGCATGGCAATGGCTCTCCAGTATCCCACCAGATTGCCATGCACCGGCGCGGGGACAAAGTTACAAGGTGAATACCTGGGAGGTAGCTAGGAAGCTTATTGGACGGTGTCGGAGCCCGGGATTACCAGCATCTCTTTGGTGCCGGGAAGCTCCTTTTCCATTTGCTCGTCGAGCCATTTCTCCAGGAGTTGCTGGGAACTCATGGGGACGTTGAGGAAGCGCAATCCTACATGTCCCTTAATGTCGGCCCAGGCTACTTCCGCTTCGACGTCCAGAGACAATTTGGTTTCGGGCAAGGTGAATTGCAAACGAGGGGCAGCGCCTTTGGGGATCGCCTTATGCAAGATGAGGGCTATGCCACCCTCGCTCACATTGGTGCTGGTTCCGATAATTTCTTTGTCGCTCAAGACCACGCGAACCTGCATCTTTACTGGCTGGCGGTAGTAGCGACGGCGCTCGCGTACCATAAAATTGAGCGCCGCATGAAAGCAGCGCGAGGCGTTCAGCGTGCTGATGGGCTTTTGCAGGACGAAATTCACGCCCATGCCAAAGGCTTCCTGCGTGGTGGTTTTCTTTCCGTTCAGCAGGGCGAAGGTTACAGAATTCCGGTTGCTGGGAGTGGCGCGCAGGCCCTGCAGTACTTCGAGGCCGCCTTGCAAGTCATCGCAGTCCACAATCACGGCGTCGAACTTTTCTGAGATCAGGATTTCGGTGGCTTTTTTCGCTTCCTGGCACACTTCGACGTCGATCGAGAGCTTCTCCAGGGTAGGTCGGAGGATCCGGAGCACTTCACCATCCCGGCTCAGAAGTAGAGACTCCAACGTCATAACTGAGATTCTAGCGTTCAGCGGAGCCCCTCGAAAGGTGACCAAGGTATCGGGTTTTATGGGTGGGTATTCGACGGTCCGGTGCGACACAATTTCCCAGTGGAAACCAGCAGAATAATGCCTGACACTAGCTCCCAGACCATGCCCCACCTCGTTTATCTTTCTCTGGGATCAAATGTCGGCGACCGCGAGCGGCAGCTGCGGGATGCGCGGGCTCGGCTGGGCGCAATCGGTCGTGTGGTTGCGACGTCGTCTGTTTATGAGACCGAGCCGGTGGAGTTCACTCAGCAGCCGTGGTTTCTCAATTGTGCGCTCGCGCTTGAAACCAGCAAGACTCCGCAGGAACTGATCGCCGCGATTCTTGGCATCGAAGAGGAGATGGGCCGGCGGCGCATCCAGAAAAAAGGACCACGGTCCATTGATATCGACATTCTGCTGTTTGATGCCAGGGTCGTCGACTCCACGGACCTCGCTATGCCGCATCCCGCACTGCACCAGCGGCGCTTCGTCCTCGAGCCTCTGGCGGAGATTGCGCCCGAAGTATTTCATCCGGTGCTGAAGAAGACGGTTCGCGAGCTGCTGGATGCGCTGCCGCAGGGGCAGGTAGTACGGAAGCTAAAACCTGGGCCACCGATTTCACGGATGCCCACGGATGAACCATGAGAGGGACTACTTCCTCCCAAGAGATATTCTTATCCGTGTTGATCCGTGAAATCCCTGGCTAGCCCTTCGCCTCACGGCACGATGATGCGGCTGGCCGCTTCCTGCGGTGTGACGACGGCCGACTGCCTCTCGGGAAATTGCGCCAGGAGAAAATCGATAAAGGCCCGCGACTTGGGCCGGCCTGAGGTGCGTCCGTGGCCCAGCCGAACGAGGAATACCAGAGCTTTGAGCACGTCGGAATCGCGCAGGGTCGAGTATCCCAGTTGTTTCTGTTCCGCATCGCGATACTGCTTCAATATTTCTTCCACTTGAGCCGCGGCGGCGTGCTGGGCGGCGGTGGTGAGCGGCTGTTCGTAGTGCAGCCCGGAGTTCACAAGGCGCTCATAACTTGTGCACATCGATGAGAGCGCCGCGATCAGGTCGTGATCGTTCAGGGTGCGGTCCGCTTGTGCTGCTTTCGCCAGAGCGTAGCTGAGCCCCATGAGCAGATGCTCGCGCTCGTAGGTGAATTGCTCCGAAATCTCGACCTGGAGGAACAACAACGCTCGGTCGAACTGGTCGGCGGGACGCGGCTTTTCATGCTCCCGCGCCTGTTGGAGATAGGGGCAGTCGCTGGGGCAGTCGAGCGTCACCTCGCGCTGCTCACCGCAACATTGCGCACAGATTCGGCCGTGGACGGCGGGACAGAAACGTTTTTCCTTACGAATCTCGCAAATCGCGCAACTCAAGTCGAAGGTCTCCTCTTCACATTATGGCATCGAATGAGAACAAGCTTGGGCTCGACTCACCTTCGACAGTTGCCAGGAATGGCCTCAGGTACCCATATTTGGGCCATTTCGGGACCTTCGCCTGCGAATCAGCATGTGAAAATGGCCCTTTCCGAGCGCTCTCTCTGCGGAACCCGCGTAAAATAAGGCTGTTTTCCACAGGGCAGTAGTAGTAAGATCAAGCCCGCTGGAATTAAAAATTTGTATCTATTCAGAGGAGGAAACAAATGGCTTCAGGTTTAACCAAGACTCAACTCGTCCGCCATCTGGCCGAGAAAACCGAACTTCCCAACAAGACGGTAGCTGGATTTCTTGAGCAGCTCGCCGACGTCGCCGTGAAAGAGACCAAGAAGAATGGCGTGTTCGTTGTGCCCGGCCTGGGCCGGTTGGTGAAAGCGCATCGCAAGGCCCGCATTGGGCGCAATCCGCAGACCGGCGAGCCGATTCAGATCAAGGCCAAGACCGTGGTAAAGTTCCGCGTGGCCAAGGCTGCCAAAGACGCGATCGCTCCCAAGAAGTAGTTTGTGTTTGAGATTGTCCACGAAGGCCGGCTTAGGCCGGCCTTTGAGTTTCTGCACACTTTGCACTTGCCTCCCCTATGCTGAACTGGATCGTAATCGGAATCGGCGATATCTCCATCCGCCGCGTCATTCCTGCGATACAGGCCGAGCCCAGAAGCCGCTTGTACGGCCTGGTCACGCGCGATCCCGCGAAAGCGGCGCCTTACGATACGTGGGCTTGGGTGACTCTCGACGAAACTCTAGCCGATCCGGAAGTTCACGCCGTTTACGTCGCGACTCCCGTTTTCCTTCATGCGCCACAGACAATCCAATCCCTTCGCGCGGGCAAGCATGTGCTGTGCGAGAAACCCATGGCCATGAATGAGGCCGAGGCGCGCTCGATGGTGAAGACGGCGGAAGAGACTGGGCGCACCCTCGGCGTTGCTTACTATCGCCGAATGTATCCCAAGGTGCAGCGCGCGAAGGAACTACTCGACGCCGGCGCCATCGGCCAACCCGTCGTCGCCGAACTCACCTGCCATGGATGGTTTGACGGAAAAAAGCCTGGCGAGAACGAGAGCGACCGCAACTGGCTGATTGATCCCGCCCTCGCCGGTGGCGGCCCGCTCTTTGATGTGGCTTCGCACCGCATTGATGTGCTGAACTTCTTATTCGGTCGGCCCGGACGGGTCACCGGGCAGCTTTCGAATGCCGTTCATCACTACGCGGTAGAAGACAACGCAACTGTGCTCATCGAATACCCTGGCGGTCTGCGCGGCATAGTGGATGTTCGCTGGCACTCGAAGGTGAGCAGGGATGAATGCCGCATTCGCGGAACGGAAGGTGAAATGAACTTAAGTCCGCTGAACGGTCCCGAATTGATTTATCCGGGCGGGCGGGAGAATCTGCCACCGCATGCTAATTTGCATTATCCGATGGTCGAAAACTTTGTCGACGCCGTACTCGGCAAGGCTCCCCTGCTTGCCAGCGGAGCCTCGTCCTTCTGGACGGATTGGATCACGGAGCGAGCGCGGCGAACTGATGGTGCGGTCTAGGAAGCGCTCTCCTCACTTTCCATAATCGTTTCGCACCACCTCGCCGCCCTTCATCACAAATTTCACGTGCTCCAGCGTGGTCACGTCTTTCAGCGGATCGCCATCCACGGCGACGATGTCGCCCCAGGCGCCGGGATCAAGGCTTCCTACCTTCCCCGGCCATCCCATTAGATCCGCGGCATTGATCGTGGCTGCCTGAATGGCCTGCAGCGGCGTCAACCCCAGCTTCACCATCACGGCGAACTCATGCGCGTTCAGACCATGGGGATATACCGCAGCATCGGTGCCGAATGCTACCTTGACTCCGCTGGCGAAGGCATGCGCGATGTTTTTGCGCGCAGCCGGCATGACCGCCTTCGCCTTGAGCAGCAGGAAATCGGGGACGTGATTTCTGTCGGCATTCTCCATGAACCAATCGCCTAGGTAAAGCGTCGGCACAAGATAAGTGCCATTCTTCTTCATCTCCGCGATGTCCGCGTCGTCAATGTAGGAACCGTGCTCGATCGAATCCACACCCGCTTCTGACGCCCAGAGAATAGCCTGAGCTCCATGGGCGTGGGCAGCAACTTTACGTCCGAGTCGATGGGCCTCGTCCACAATGGCCTTCATTTCTTCGAGCGTGTACTGCGACGCCTGCGGATTGTCTCCCTTCGAGAGCACCCCACCCGAGGCCATGAACTTGATCAAGTCCGCGCCATACTTAACGTTCTGCCGAACCATGTGACGGACGCCGTCCACGCCGTCGGCCACGCCATCTGAGGTCGCATGATATTCGAACGGCAACAGGTTATTGTCCGCATGCCCGCCGGTGATGCTCAGCGGCGGCCCACTCACCAGCATTCTTGGCCCGGGCACGTCGCCGGCGTTGATGGCGTCGCGCAAGGCGACATCGCTGTAGCCGGACGCGCCCACATTGCGCACGGTGGTGAATCCCGCTTCGAGTGTGATCCGTGCGTTCTTGGCGCCGGTCAAGGTTTCGCGCGGAATGGAAAGGCCCAGCTGCTCATAGCCGAACTTGGGATCCATCGTCAGATGCGTATGGGCGTCGATTAATCCGGGAAGGATGGTTGCGTTTGGCAGTTCGACGCGAACGGCATCGGCGGGCGCCTTCGCGTCCGTGGACCCTCCGACGCTCACGATCTTCCCATCTTCGATGACGACCGTCTGATCGGAAAGCAGCTTGCCGGTCTTCACGTCGAGCATGTGCCCGGCGTGGATAACGACGCTTTTAGAGCTCTGCTGGGCAATGGCCTGTCCAGCCAACAGAAGCGAGGCGACAATCAGGATCGGTGAATGGTGAAGTTTCTTCACGGAGCATCTCCTCTTATTCAAGCGATTGAGCGGTGCAGCGGTCGAACACATGTATGGCACGGGTATAGCAGAAAGAAAACCGGAGTAGCATACACCAGTGGAGTTTTTTTGCCACAGACGACGAGGGGTTCGCCATTCGTCTGGAAATGACAGGCCGCGAAAGCTCGTGCTACCCTCCCGGTCCGTCATTGGAGACGTACTGTTCGAGCGACTCCAGTTCACGGCTGAGATCGTCGACGCGCCACTCCAGCAGGTTGCGTATGGAAAGAATCCCCAGCAGTTTGCCGTTGTCATCGGCTACCGGCAGATGGCGGAAGTGGCGTTCCAACATAGTGGTGAGAGCCTCGCCTGCTCCCGTGCGGCGTGTTGCCATCTCCACTGGCGTAGTCATTAGTTCGCGGACTGAGGTGGTCTGCGGATCGGTGCGGCTGAGCGCCATCTTGCGCAGGACGTCGCGCTCGGTAAAGATTCCCGCGACCCGGTATTCGGAGTCGACCACGGCGACGGCTCCTACATGGTGGTCGAGCATTTTGTTGATGGCGTCGGCAACCGTGGCATCGAGCGGCACGGCCGCGATTTCCCGGTCACAAAGTTCCAGTACGCTCATAAACACCTCCTCCGGCTCTACAACTTCTCTGAGCCGAGTCCCTATCGGAGTCAGAGACAGGATTGATGAATTATGCTCGCGGCGAAGCCGTTGTCAAGTGAATTGAAATGATCTCAGCAATCTTTAATTCCACCTGGGTAAAAAACTGGAAACTGCCTCCCCTCACGGCCTATCGCTCTTGAATACCTTGCCGTCTTTCATCACGAACAGCACGTTTTCCAGCACTTTTATGTCGGACAGAGGATCGCCGTTCACAGCAATGATGTCGGCAAACGCTCCCGGCGCAACTACGCCGATCTTGCCTTCCATTTCGAGCATGGCAGCGGCACGCGAGGTTGCGCTCTGGATTGCGTCCATGGGCTGCATGCCCAGCTCCACCATGCGCGGGAACTCCTGCGCAATGGGTTCGGTCCAGGGAATTCCGCCCATGTCGGTACCGAATACAATCTTCACCCCGCCTTTCAGCGCCTTCTTGAACGACTGCTCGTGCACCGAAGCGCGCAGCCGGTCGCGCTGCCCGGCTGGCGTGTCCGCCGGAGCCCAGTCGCCGTAATACACGCTGATCGTCGGCACGTACCAGGTACCTTGCTTCAGCATCTGGGCGATCGCGGCATCATCCAAATCGAGGCCATGCTCGATGGAGTCGCATCCGCCGTCCAGCGCCCGGCGCAGGCCGATGCCGCCATAGACGTGGCAGGCGACTTTCTTGCCCCAGCCGTGAGTTTCGTCCACCACCGCCCGCAACTCTTCGACCGTCAGCGTGGGCTGGGAGACCAGTTCGCCGTTCTTGCCCACCCACGAACGATGCGTCATGTAGACCTTGATCCAGTCAGCGCCATGGTCGAGTTGCTCCCGCGCCGCCTTCCGCGCCTCGACTGGACCGTCCACGATCTGCGCGCCTTTGGGCATGTCGAGTTCCGGAGCGTAGCCCTCGAGCGGATAGCCGCCCGTGGTCGAGATGGCGCGGGTCGCGACAAACAGGCGCGGACCCGGAATGTAACCTTTTTCGATGGCCTGCTTGATGCCGACATCTCCATAACCGGCGCCTTCAGTTTCTACATCGCGCAAGGTCGTGAAGCCTTGCTCCAATGCCCGCCGCGCAGAAACCGTCGCTCTTGCCGCGCGCAGCGCCAGCGGCGCGTTCAGGATGTTGGCGTCGTATCCTCCCTCCGCTGGATCTTCTCCCTGCAAAAAGATGTGAGTGTGTGAATCGATGAGACCTGGTAAAAGCGTGGCCTTTGACAAGTCGATTACAGTCGCGCCGGAGGGAATCTTGGCGGTTGCCGCATCGTTGACACTCTCGATGCGATTGCCATGAACGACAATCACCTGGTCGCGCCGAGGTGCGGCGGACTTTCCATCGATTAAAGACCCGGCACGAATGACCGTCCAGGAGTCGGACGCACCATTGTCGTTCCGTTGCGCGGCCGCTGGATTCACGGCCGCAAGAAGCAGTATCCACCCATACTTCCAGACGTAGTTCTTCACGTTGCCATCTCCCGGTCACTGCACAGGCTTTGGAATGGTGGAATTCTACTCTCACTTCCCCGCGACATAGGCATCCGCCTCGATTTCGACCAGCATCTCGGGCGAGATCAAAGCGCTCACCTGCACCATCGAGGTTGCGGGACGTATATCGGCGAAGAACTCTCCATGGGCCTTGCCGATTTTCTCCCACTCGGCGATGTTGGTCACAAACATGCGCGTGCGGACGACATCTTTCATGCCGGCGCCCGCCTTTTGCAATGCGCTTTCAATATTCTTCAACGTCTGCACGGCCTGGGCGTAGGCGTCTCCCACGCCCACAAGCTTCCCATCCGGTCCGGTCGCGGTCGTTCCCGACACATGGATGTAGGATCCAACCTTGACTGCACGGGAGTAACCCACAACTGGTTCCCAAGGCGCGGCGCTGGAGATGTTCATTCTTTTCATTTGTGCGATTCTCCTGAACCTGATTCTAATCGTCGCAAACGCACTGCGATTAGCAGCCGACCCGTGCGAGTGCCAACAGAAACCCTGCGGCAACCGAGCTTGGGTTTACCACAACCCATGATTACGAAAAACGATAGGAGGGATAAACAAAAGTCACTTGCGTTTGTTTCGAGACTGGGATAACTAGTTACTAACGAACATTGGAAAGCCGTAAGCAACGCGGCTTTCAGGAGCCCAAAGAGGCATGATTCCGGAATCTCATCCGTTGCGGCAGCTTTTCCAGGAATTGGTGGGACGGCACTATGCCCAGGAGATCGGTATTCGGGATCCACAAGTCGTCGCCTACGTTTCGCACCTGCTGACTGAGTTCTGCGAGACCGATCAGTTATTCAAGATTCATGACATCACCGACCGTCCGCTGACCGACCTGGGCGAGATGCTTCTCGAGACCGATCCAGTCTATGGCCCAGCGCCCTCGTTTGACCGGGAGCGCCAGGTGCGCAAGCACATTGGAGATTATGCGTTATTCTTCGCCGGGATGTTTCCCGAGAGCATCAATCACTTCCGGCTGCGCCGCCATCGTCTGGAGAATTTTGTGGAGTGGATGAAGGCGGGGAAAGAAAGCTACTACATCGTGTCGAAGTTCGAGCACTTTGAATACGCCAAGGTCGCGCCGCTTTTCGCCCATCTTTCGCGAGAGTTCGAAGGTTGCGTTTATGGCCTCAACATGGTGAAGAACGACCTGCAGGAGATGCAGCACCCGATCGTGCGCGCCGGCAGTGATCTGATCATGTAGTGTCGTTTTAGCTAGTGTCGTCCAGCCAGGCTCCAACCGCGGCATCACGCTCAAACACTCAAGTCCAGGCGCCCTCCGATGCGGTAAAAGCTCAGAGCGGCGTTTCCTTGCACCAGCTTGCGCGTTCGCCGCAGCGGTCCGAATTCATCGCCCGGATCAAACTTCTTTTCATGTTCCGCCACCACCAGTGACATAGCCCAAACCACCGACGAATCGGCGAGAGCCGTAAGAGCCTCTTCGTAGGCGCTCTGCATGCGATACGGCGGGTCAAGGAACACCAGGTCGGCGACGACATGTTGCCGCTGAAGGCGCCAGAGAACTCCGGGAAGATCATCCCGCAGGATCTTGTAGCCGGACGCAATTCCCAGGCTCTGCAGGTTTTGCTCAATCAACTTTGCCGCCGCAGCCAATGTATCTACGAAATAAACTTGCTTGGCGCCGCGGCTGATCGCTTCAATCCCCACGGCGCCCGTGCCGGCAAACAGATCCACCCAGACGGTGCCTTCCAGGGCCTGGGGATCACCGGGGGTGAGCACATTAAACAGCGTTTCGCGCAAGCGGTCAGAGGTGGGACGAATATCAGTACCGCGCAACGACCGCAGAAGACGCCCACGGTATTTCCCCGCGATCACGCGCATGGCTCTGTACCTTCGATTACTTGCCGCTTCCCGAGCCAATATATCTGACCATGTAAAATACTTGTAGTAGCCAGACCTCATGCGAAGTTTCTCCATTCACGTTGGACGCCTGTTCGGAGTCGAGGTTCGGCTTCACCTGACTTTCCTGATCTTGCCGGTGTTCGTTTTCTGGACGGAATACAACAGCCACGGCTCCGCCAACGGACCGCGAGACCTGGCCCTGGTTGGCATCGTGCTGGCCTGCGTTGCGGCTCACGAAATCGCACACATGCTCGTGGCGCGGCGTGCTGGGCTGATTCCCAAGGCGGTGATTCTTCTGCCGCTGAGCGGCGTAACCGTTTTCGACGAATCGCGCGCAGAACCTCAGCAGGCCGGTGCGGCGGTCTGGCAGCGTGATGTTCGCATCGCGCTCACAGGGCCGCTGGTAAATCTTGTGTTTGCCCTGCTCGCGGCTGGCATCATCTTCGCGACTGTTCCCGGGGTGAAGCTCTGGGAATGGCCGTGGTTACAGCCGAGCAACCTGCCTCGCAGCCTGGTATGGGCCAACCTTTATCTAGCTGGTCTGAATCTTCTGCCGGCTTATCCTCTCGATGGAGGCCGCGTCCTGCGCGCCTATTTCGCCCGCACGATTGATCCGGCCGCTGCTACACGCCGCGCTGTCTCCATCAGCCACGCCATCGCAATGGTTCTGATGGTTGCGGGCTTATTCAGCAATGCCTGGCTCACGATGGTGGGAATTATTATCTTTTCAGCGGCGCAACTTGAGGAACGCGCGGTTATTTTCCAATCGGTGCTGGACAATGTGCGCCTCGAAGAAGTTATGCTTACAGATTTCGCCACTCTTTCACCGGCAGATACACTCGAAGACGCGTTGGAGAAGGCGGTCCATTCGCTGCAGGATGACTTTCCGGTGGTGCGCGGCAGCGACATGGTGGGGGTGATTTCCCGGCAGCGGATCCTCGAAGCGCTACGGATGGAGGGCAACGGCTACGTTCAAGCCGTGATGAACAAGATCTTCGAAGTCTCTGTGCGGCAGGAATCGCTGGCTACCGCCTTCCGCAAGCTCACCTCACGCAATCTCAGCATCATTCCCGTAGTCGAGGATCAGCGGCTGGTAGGCATTGTCACCCTGCAGAACCTGATGCATTCCATGGCTCTGCTGGCGGAGAGCAAGAAGCTGCGGCGGGATGAATCGAACTCCTGAGCGTCGCTAATCCGACTCAAAACAACCTTACCGCTTTCGCCTGCCGTACGGCAGAAATCTGCTCAAGCTTCCTCAACACATCGTCCGGTACGCGTCCGTCCACGTGGACTACGGCAATGGCCTCACGCGGGTCCGACGACGCTTCGGCGCCGCGCCGGCCCAGCGAGAAGTCGGCGATGTTGATCTCGCCTTCGCCGAGGATCGTGCCCACCTTGCCGATCACACCGGGCACATCGCTGTTTCGCAAGAAAATCAGGTCACGCTCCAGAGGAGCTTCGACATCAATGCCGTCGATGTGCAGCAGCCGCGGCAGAGTGCCACGCAGAACGGCGCCCTTTACCATGTGCTCTTCCTTTGAACTCTTCAAAAAGATAGAAAGAACGCTTCCCGCGCCACCCGTCGATACTTTTGCTTTGTGCGCCTCAAGCACGCGAAGTCCCCGCGAATCCGCCAGCGACGCCGCGTTCACCAGGTTCGCTTTTTCCTCCAGCGCCTGGTTGAGGATGCCCTTGATCGCTCCATTGCGAATGAGTTCCGTTTTCCACTCCGCGATGTGGCCGCTGTAGCGCAGCGAGATTTCTTCGATCGAACCTTCGGATATCTGCGCCAGGAATGCTCCCATGCGTTCGGCGAGAACGATGTAAGGCTGCATCTCGGCATACTCTTCCGCGGAAACCGAGGGCACATTGACCGCATTCTGGATGACCCCGTGCTTCAAATATTCGCGCACCTGCTGCGCAATCTGCACTCCTACGGCTTCCTGCGCTTCGTACGTTTGCCCGCCGGTGTGCGGTGTCAGAATGACGTTCTCCATCGTTTGGAGTGGCGAGTTCTTTAAAGGCTCTTCGTTGAAAACATCGAGCGCCGCGGCGGCCACATGACCTTGTTTCAGCGCCTGCACCAGATCAGCCTCCTGCACCAGTTCGCCGCGCGCACAATTCACCAGGCGGACACCCTTTTTCATCTTCTTGAGGGAAGCTTCGTTGATCATGCCTGCAGTCTGCGGTGTGAGGCCCACATGCAGCGTTATGTAATCGGCCTCCGCATAAAGCTCATCCAGGCTCACAAGACGGATAGCCTGCTCCTTGGCCACGCTTACGGAAACAAACGGATCATGCCCGACAATCTCCATCCCAAAGGCGCGTGCCCGCCGCGCGACTTCCATGCCGATGCGGCCGAGGCCGGCGATCCCGAGCGTTTTGCGCCGCAGCTCCGTGCCTTGCAGGGATTTCTTCTCCCATTTGCCAGCGTGCATGAGCGCGTCGGCGCGGCAGAGATGGCGCGCCATGGCCAGCATCATCCCGAGGGTCTGTTCGGCTACCGCCACGGCATTTGCCCCGGGGGTGTTCATCACGGCGATGCCATGGCGCGTGGCCGCGTCCAGATCGATGTTGTCCACGCCCACCCCTGCCCGGCCGACAACGCGCAGCTTCTTGGCACGGGAGAGCAGCGCTGCATCCGCCTGCACCGCCGAGCGCACAATCAGCGCGTCGGCCGACTCCAGATGGTCAGAAAGCTTTCCCTCCAGTTGGTCTGCGGTAAGGACGGTCCAGCCCGGCTGTTTCAGTTGCTCGACCGCAGCGGCTGAAATTTTCTCGGCAATGACGATTTTCAAGAGAGAATTTTTCCTTTTGGATTAAGACTTTTTGCACAGACAAAACATTGACACGAAAATGACACCCTTCTGACACTACTGCAGCGTCTGTCTTCTAAACTTTTTCTCAGTCGGGACCCATCGTTCGTTGTCTATCGATCCTTGTCCCGCAGGAGAACAGTCATGAAGATTGCGCAGACAGTATTTCTAGCCGGGCTTCTTGTCCTGAGCATGGCGTGCGGTGGTTACAACAAGCCTGCCACCACTCCACCAACAGCCGGAACGATGCCCACAATCAGCGAACTCGCTCCGGCCAGCATCACCCACGGCATGCCGGCATTTGTTCTAACGGTCAACGGCACTGACTTTAGCGGCACCGCGACCATCTATTGGAACGGCACGGCCGAGACAACCACCGTTGTAAGCCCGGGCACTCAGTTAACGACCACAATCCCAGCAACGGACGTGGCTGCTGCGGGCACAGCAGCCGTCACG
>Ga0206810_1025_pt1 | contig 27966 bp, 23 predicted proteins | sample Alteio_BWOrgCont_56_FD_152889 | JGI IMG/M metagenome (GOLD analysis project Ga0206810, IMG submission 152889) | Enriched cells from forest soil in Barre Woods Harvard Forest LTER site, Petersham, Massachusetts, United States -... | ecosystem: Environmental > Terrestrial > Soil > Temperate forest >...
TTTAGACGTCAGCACCAGAATGCGGTGCGCCTCGCTGTCCGCGACATACAGTTTGCCGCCCGAGAACAGAACGGCGTGCGGCCGGGAAAGCTTGCACTCGAGAGGCGATGTTTCCGGGCCATCGCCCATTGTTCCATTCCCGAGAACGGTCGTGATGATCCCGGTCTTCAGGACGATCTTCCGAATCGCGTGACTGTCCGTGTCCGCGACGTAGAGAATTCCGCCGGGTGCGAGCGACAGGCCCTTTGGACCGGCGAGCCTCGCCGCGGGACCTCGTGCGCTGCCTCCGAACGTTGCGCTCAGAGCGGGTCCGCCATCGCCGGCGTATGCTGCCTCCCCGGTACCGGCAATCAGATGATACGTGCGGGTCTTCGCGTCAATCCGGAAAATCCGGTTGCCTTCGCGCAATGCGAGATAGATGTCTCCGTTCGGCGCCTGCACCATCGTTCGGGGGCCGTTCACTGGTGTGCCGCTCACGGGCGCACCGTCAGGCGTAGCGGCGCCTTCGCCTGTTCCCGCCCAGGTTTCAATAATTCCGGTATCCAGGTGCAGACGGCGGATCCGGTGATTCAACAGATCGCAGATCAGCAGCGTGCCGTCTTTATCCCGAATCACACAGTGCGGCTGGCGCAGTTGAGCCTTCGTGGCAGCGCCACCGTCGCCGCTGTAACCGGCTACACCCGTCCCTGCGGCAGTCGAAATGATTCCGGTCTTCATGTCGACTTTGCGGATGACGTTGTTATCCCGCTCCGCAAAGTAGAGGTCGCCCTTATGGTCGAAAACGAGCTCGTGCGGTGCCCGGAGGGTCGCTTCAGTTGCGGGGCCTCCGTCGCCGGAATACCCGGCTTTCCCGTTTCCCGCAACCAGGGTGATACGTTTCGTTTTCAGGTCGAATCGGCGTACGCGTTGATTGCCGAGATCACAGAAATATAAAGCGCCGTCGGGGCCGATCGTCATTCCGTAGGGATTATTAATCAGGATGTCGGAATACCCCGCAGCACCGGTCCCGAGCGCGGTCGTGACGGCGGCTGGCTGCGCCAAACCAGCCAGCATCGCCACAGCCCAACACGAGAGGAGAATAGCTTTCATCGGGACCACTTTATCGCGGCGAGTCACCATTGGGTAAACAGCGCCGCGATGTACCCTCGGGAGGTCGCGCCGCGTCGGAAGATTAGAAGATTGTAATCCTGGCGGATTTCCCGTTCGGCCGGTTGCATTCTCGTTGCTATACTGCTACCAAGGACGGTTCATTCGTCGGATGGCTCACAAACGCCGCTCTCTCTTTCTGATCCCGCTTCTCGTTTTAGGCTCCGCCGTTATCGGCGGAATGTATGGTCCGCGGATGGGGGTTGCCTCGGCCGCCACTGCTGACGATGACGTCAAAGCCAGCATGAAGGAGTTCACGAAGGTCTACTCGACCGTCGAACAGAACTTCGCCGATCCTGTGAATCCGGATAAAGCCATTTATAAGGGCGCGATTCCGACGATGCTGCGGACTCTCGATCCGCACTCGAATTTCTTCGATCCGAAGGATCTCGAGGCGCTCAGAGAAGATCAGCGCGGTCATTATTATGGCGTCGGCATGTCGGTTCAGGGCCGCAACGGCAAGACGATTATTATGGCGCCGTTCGTCGGTTCACCCGCATATAAGGCGGGATTGAAACCGGGCGACATCATCACGATGGTGAACGACAAGTCGACCGACAGTCTGGATTCGACCAAAGTTGCGGATCTGTTGAAGGGCCCCAAGGGGACGCCGGTCCAGATCACCGTTTCGCGCGAAGGGTCTGACAAGCCGCTGGTGTTTAACATCATCCGCGACGAGATCAGCCGCAAGAGCGTGCCCGACGCGTTTCTGCTGAAGCCTGGAATCGGTTACGTGTTCATCGAGCAGTTCAACGAAACGACGAGCCACGAACTGGAAGAGGCGCTCAAGGCGATGGATGAAGGCTCTCTTAAAGGGCTGGTCCTCGATCTGCGCGGCAATCCCGGTGGTCTTTTGAACGAAGCGGTCGCAGTCGGCGATCATTTCCTGCCGAAGGGCGACGTGATCGTTTCGCATAAAGGCCGGGCGTCCGCTGAGCATGTTTATACCGCGCACACGGGCAATCGCGGCTTGAATTATCCGATCGTCGTTCTGGTGAATCGCAATTCGGCGTCCGCCGCGGAGATTGTTTCCGGCGCGCTGCAGGATCACGACCGGGCCTGGATTCTCGGCGACAACACGTTCGGAAAAGGTCTGGTTCAGACAGTCTATCCGCTGGTTGAAAACACCGGCCTCGCTCTGACGACCGCGAAGTATTACACGCCGAGCGGACGGTTGATCCAGCGCGATTACTCGAACGTTTCCTTCTTCGATTACTACTACCGCAACAACACTGCGGAGCGTAATCCGGCCGACGTAAAGAGCACAGACAGCGGCCGCGTGGTCTACGGCGGCGGCGGCATTTCTCCCGACGAGAAGTACACTCCGGCGAAGCTGGATGCCTTTGAGACTTCGCTGCTCGTTAAATATGAGCTGGCGAGTTACACGCAGCACTTCTTCGCGACCCACAAGGAGAAACTGGCGCCCGAGTGGAAGGTCGACGTGGCGACGATGGACGATTTCCATAATTTCCTTCTGCAGCAGAAGGTCGACTTTACCGAGTCCGACTACACGAAGGACTATGACTGGATTCGCCGCCTGCTCCAGGCCGAGATCTACAAGACCGCATACAGCGTCGACGAGAGCCGGAAGTACGAGATCAAGACCGATCCCGAAGTTGAGCAGGCCATCGACGCACTGCCGAAGGCACAGGCCCTGCTGGACAGCGCTCACAAGATCATCGTCGAGAGGATGCGAAAGTAGTTTTTCTCCTTGTTTGAAAAAAGCGCGCTTGCCAAATCAGCGCAGATCGCTGTACTCGACACCGGCGGTCAATACTGCCACCTGATTGCTCGCAAGGTACGTGAACTTGGAGTTTCTTCGGAAGTATTTCCGAGCGACGTATCGACCGATAAACTGCGGCCCTTCCGAGGCGTGATCATCTCGGGCGGGCCGCACAGCGTTTATGACGATTCGAGCCCGGTAGTCGAACGATCGGTGCTTTCCGAGGGTACCCCGGTCCTCGGAATCTGCTACGGCCATCACCTGATTTCGCACCTGCTTGGCGGCGATGTCCGCAAAGGCGACAAAGGCGAATTCGGCCTGGCTGTTCTCGATCTGGTGAATGGCGATTCGCAGATTCTGCATGGCATATCCGACCATCAGCAGATCTGGATGTCGCATCGCGATGTGGTGAAGACGCCGCCGGCGGGTTTTCGAGTCCTGGCCACAACATCGACCTGCGATACAGCGGTTATCGAAGACACGGCTCGCAGGCTTTACGGGGTGCAGTTCCACCCGGAGGTCGTCCATACGACCGAGGGCACCCGTATTCTCGAGAATTTCGTCTTCAACATCTGCGGCTGCACGAAGGACTGGAACCCGGGCCAGCGAGTCGCGCTGGTTGAGGAACAGATTCGCCAGCGCGTCGGCGAACGCAACGTATTCTTCTTTGTCAGCGGAGGGGTCGATTCCACGGTCGCCTTCACTCTTTGTCTGCGGGCGCTGGGACCGGAGCGGGTTCGCGGCGTCTACGTGGATACGGGCCTGATGCGCGAGGGCGAGACGGCATTCGTGGAACGCACTTTTCGCCAGCTGGGCGCCGGCACCGTCGAGATCGCGTGCTGCGAAGACGAGTTCGTTACTCCGCTCGAATCCGCCTGCGACCCCGAAGTGAAGCGGCACCTGATCGGCGAGCAGTTTGTACGGGTGCAGGAGCGTATTATCGAATCGCGAGGTCTGTTGAACGGGCACTTCATCCTGGGCCAGGGAACGATCTACCCCGATACGATCGAGTCCGGCGGCGGGGCGTCGGGCGTCGCTTCAAAAGCGGCCACCATTAAGACGCATCACAACCGTGTGCCGGGAATTCAGAAGTTGATGGAATCCGGGCGTATTGTTGAACCACTCGCGGACTTTTATAAGGACGAAGTCCGCACGATCGGCGCGCAACTGGGCCTCCCCTCGGAACTACTTCATCGCCATCCTTTCCCGGGTCCGGGTCTGGCGATTCGCTGCCTGTGTTCGGAGACGGAGGGGCCGGTCACCCGCGTGCCGGAAGGCTGGCTGATTCCAGTGCGATCGGTAGGTGTCCAGGGAGATTCACGCAGCTACGCTCCAGTACTGGCGATTGACGCGTTCCCGTCCGAATCGTCCCGCCTGCTGGATGAAGCGACCGAAGTGATCAACCGGACCGCGGGGGTTAATCGAGTGATCGCCCGCGTGGCTTCGCGTGATCCGCTGGACCGCCAGAAGGTTTTTGCGAGCGCGGTGACCAGGGGCAGGCTCGGGCTGCTGCGAAGGGTCGACTTCATCGTCCGGGAACTCACTCACGATTCGGGTTTCGAAGCCAAGGTATGGCAATTTCCGGTAATCCTGATCCCTCTGGGATCGGGCGCATCCCGCGATTCAGTCGTGCTCCGGCCGATTCAGTCGGTGGACGGAATGACCGCGGACTCGGTAATTATGCCGGAGGAGTTACTTCGCCAGCTTGCGGCGCGCCTGATGAATATCCCGGAAATCGCAGGCATTTTTTATGACCTGACTCACAAACCACCGGGTACAATAGAGTGGGAATAGTAATTTTAATGACATCTCAGGATATTTTGACCATCGCGGTAATCCTCTCGATAGCCATTTTTGCTTGGTTGTTCTCCGGCGGTGGGCCGGGAACGCCGAAACGCATCAGGATACCGATTCCCAAAGCAACCGGGAACTGGTAGAACGGGATTTTCCCAAACACGCGATAATGGTGTTTGACCTGGCCCGCTCGCGCGGCGCGTGAGTTGCCGTCCGTTTCGCCCTTTGCTTGACTATTTGGAACATCCGATGACCGGTGGGCTTTCTTAAATGCCAGCCCCCGTTGACGCTGGCAAGATTCCCATCCGGGTTCTCGTGGCGAAGCCTGGCCTCGACGGACACGACCGGGGAGCGAAGATTATCGCGAGAGCCCTGCGCGACGCGGGGATGGAAGTCATTTATACTGGATTGCGACAGACCCCGGAGATGATTGTCAACGCCGCCCTGCAGGAAGACGTGCGGGTAATCGGCCTGTCGATCCTTTCCGGCGCGCACAACGCCATAGTGCCTCGCGTGCTGGAGTTGATGCGTGAAAGGGATATGGCCGACGTGAAGGTGATCGTCGGCGGCATCATTCCGGACGAAGACGCTCGCGATCTGGAGAAGCAGGGAGTAGCCGCGGTTTTCCAGCCGGGAGCCTCGCTTGAGACGATCGTCTCGGCGGTCCGGAAGGCTGCGGAGCGTTGATCGGTTGCATTACCATCCGGTGGATTCAAGGCCGGAGGATTACAGGAAGGAGCGCACCACATTGCGCATTTCGCGAAGGTGAACATGGACAAGCACCTCAAGATCGCGGTCTTCATCGACTTCGACAATATCGAGATTGGCGTCAAATCGACGCTGCAGCGCGAATTCGATGTTTCTATCGTGCTCGAAGCGTTGAAAGAAAGAGGCGAGATTATTACCAAAATCGCCTACGCGAACTGGGGGAAGCTGGAGAATTCCACGCGGCAGCTCTCCGAATACGCGGTGCAAATGGTGCAGCGCGACCCCTCGCCGCGCGGAGACAAGAACGGAGCCGATATCAATCTGGCGCTCGACGCGCTGGAACTCGCGTTCACGCACGATCACATCAATGCGTATGCGATCATCAGCGGCGACAGCGATTTCATTGCCCTGGTCAACAAGCTGAAGCAGTACGACAAGACCGTTTTCGTGGTTGGGGGCAAGGCGTTCACAAGCACGATTCTGCAGAAGAACTGTCACGAGTTCATCAGCTACGAATCGATGCTGGATGACAATCGGTCGTCCCGTTCGCAACGCGAGCAGCCGCAAATGCAGACCCAGGCGCAACCGCAGATCGAGCGGGGCCCCATACCCGTGGCGCAGCCGCGCGAACAGAGGCCACAGGGCAATAGCGGCGGCCGCCGGCCGCCGGCGCTCGACCTTCATCAGGCGATGCCTCTGGTCGAACGCGCTCTTCAGGTGCTGGAGCGGAGGGAAGTGCGCCCGCAGTTGGGTCTGCTGAAATCGACCATGCTCCAGCTGGATTCGAGCTTCAGCGAGCGCGCCTACGGCGCCGGTTCGTTCACCGATTTCATCGAGCGGTTGCGAAAGGCGGACCTGGTTCAGGTAACCGGCGGCGAGGGCCGCTATATGATCCAGCGCAAGCGGACGGGCGCACCCGAGAAGACTGTCCGGCCGGAAGAGGCGCTGCCGGCGCTTCGCGACGTCCTCGAGAATCATCGCCTCGAAATGGAAGAAGGGGTCAGCACGGACGACCTGCTGGGATGGGTTCACGAGGAAGCCCCGGAATTCGACTGGAAGCAGTATGGATTCCAGGAGTTCAGCGAGTTCCTGAACTACGCACAGGATAAGACCGTCGTTCGTATTGAGCCGGACGAGGAGACGCAGAGTCTGCTGATTTTTCTGGGAGCCGAGTTCCACCCGCCGGCGATTCCAGAGCCCGAGCCGGTTGTTGTTGCGGCGGAACTGGAAGAGGAGATCGAGGAGCCGCAACCGGTCGTTCCCGGTCAGCCTACTGCGGGCTCACCACGGATCAAGAAGGGCACCCGCAAGGCGGCGGGAGGGATGGACGCGGATGGGAACGTCATCGCGCCTCCGAAGCGTCCCCGTAAAGCCGCTGCCCCGCGGAAACGTCGCACGCCTTCCCCAGCCGCATAGCCCGTCACAAAAAAAGAGGCTCAGCGAAGATTCTTCGCTGAGCCACATGAGGATAAACTAACGAGGGCGGTTACCGGCGTCCACCACCGCCACCACCAAAGTGTGCTCCGCCCCCTGCAAAGTGGGCGCCGCCGCCGGCGAATCCTCCAGTCCGTGGCGCGAGAGCAACTCCGTCTCTCGCGGCGAACCCCGCCCGCGCGGGAAGTCCGCCGCGGCCCGCGTATCCGAATCTACCGTACCCATACGGCGCGTAGACTATATACGCGGGCGAAAAGAAGGGATAGCCGAACGGGCTATAGAAGAACCCGTCACCGGGAAGCCAGGACCAGGCTGTGAACCAGGGATTCCAGTACCAGCCAGCGCCAGCGTAGGGGTCGTATCCCATATAGATGTTCCGCGCGGTCGAGGCGTTCGCCTCCGCCAGATAATCGGAACGGACGCTGCTCCAGCGGTACAAGTCGTCTTCGGCTTTAGGATCGAAACTGACCGTCTTCAGGGAAGCGTCGTTGAGCAGGGCTTCTCTACCTTTGCCCAGCGTCTTTTCCCGGCCGTTCTCCGTCACCTGAAGTTTGCCGTCGAGCACTTCGATTTTGCCTTGCCTGCTGTCAAAGTTGTACAGACCGGGCTTCAGGATCGAAGAGTCGTCAGCGCCCTGAAGAATGTCGATGCGCGAATCCTTCGCCTGCTGATCCACTTCTACCATCGCTTCGCCGCTCAACACGTCGACGCGCGGGTTGACGATGCCGAGCGAATCCATTCGAATTTGGCTGTTGTCGCCTACTCGCAGAAAAGTCCCGGGCGCCAACAGCACTTCAGCTTTGCCGCTTCCTGTCGCGAGAACCTGACCTGGCGCGACATGCGCCTTGCCGATCTCTCCAGTCGTGACTGCGGTCCCATTGATCGAGACCTGTCCTTCAAGATAATTCACCGTTCCCGGAAGGGCTGAACTTGGGCTGTTCGAGCCTGGAAAGGCGGGCTGAGCACTGAGGACGAAGGAAGCGACTCCAAGGAACCCTCCCAGCGCCAACCCTTTTACCAACCATTGCCGTTTCATATTTCATTTCCCGTCTTATTTGATGCGGGCTGACGCAGGTGGGTTTCGGGAGGGGGTTTTTTGAAACTTTTTAGAATCAAAAGTTTAGGCTGTGGAATTTTCAGGCAAAGAAGGAATTGAAACCATCAGGGCATTTGACGGACCAATCCCCCCCTTTCAGGAAATTATTTCGAGTTAGGACTGATGTAGCTTGTTCTCGTCCGGACGATCAGATGACCGTTATCCGGAGAAGCAGCCGAGACTTTGATTTTGCGAACCGCCGCTGCGCTACGCTCCGGTACGTACCCAATGGTGTAACGCCTCCGGATATCTTCGGCGATTTTCTTACTCGTAGGGATAATGTCCTCGGCGTTCTGAAGCAGGAAGCATTCACCGCCGCTGACGTGCGCGATGCGTCGCAACACGTCGGGGTTGTTATCGGGGTCGTCTTCATCGTAGATACCGATCGTGTAGACCGTCACGTCCGACGCCTCAATCGCCTGCATCACGTGCGCCAGAGTGTGGGCGCTTGCGGTATCGCCGCCGTCGCTGACCACGATAAGGGTCTTTTTCTCGCGATGAGCCGACTTGATGTCGTTGAGACCCTCCTCAATGGCGTCATACAGAACCGTCCGCCCCGCAGCCGGGTGTTTTACGAGAGCGGTTCGGAGCAGCGAGACATCGTCAGTGAAAGGAACGTCCTCCGGCAATCCCGGCATCACGCGATCATTAAAGTCCAGAACGAAAACTTCGTCCTTCGGATTACTGGCGTCGACGAACGTCAAACCCGCCGTTGCCACATCCTTCCGCTTGTGTTTCATGCTGCCGCTATCGTCCAGAATCAGACCGACCGCCACTGGAACATCCATATTGCTGAACGCGGTGATTTTTTGCGGGACACCATTCTCTTCGACCCTAAATGATTCTTTGGGCAGATTCGCAGCGTATCCGCCTTTCGCGTTCTTCACGCCAACATCCAGGAGAACGAGATCGACAGTGGTCGAGATCTTGAAGTCGGGCTGGTCCGATTGAGAATCGGATTGAAGAAAGGCGTAGATCGGAAAGATCGAAAGCGGGATCGACAGCAGTGCGGGCAGAATAAGCAAATTCCGCCATCGGGTCTTCATACTCCACCCCCCTGTCTGTATTATCGCGCGAATGTAAAAAATGGTAAAAATGCCCCAGTGCGGGCGGTCACAGACCCGCACGGGGATTTTTTACATAAAGAGGTCTTTGACCTTGTCGAGGATGCCCTTTTCGTGAGGATCGTTGTTGATGGGGAGCGATTCGGCCAGTTGCTCGAACAACTTACGCTGATCGCGCGTCAGTTTGGTGGGGATTTTCACGTCGACATGTACAACCAGATCCCCGCGACCGCGGCCCTGAACCTCAGGAACGCCCTTTCCTTTTAGCCGCAGTTCCGCGCCGCTCTGTGTCCCTTCAGGGATCCGCAACTCGTGCGGGCCCTCAAGAGTCGGCACGGCGATTTCGTCGCCGAGAACGGCTTGGGCGACGCTGATCGGCACGACGCAATGAAGATCGTTCTCGTGCCGCTCGAAAACCGGGTGCTCTTTGACCGTGAAAAAGATATACAGGTCGCCGTTGGGACCGCCATTCGCCCCGGGTTGACCTTCCGCAGGAACCCGCAAACGATTACCGTCGGCGATCCCGGCGGGAACGGTAACGCGGAGCCTCTTGCTTACTTGTTTATAGCCCTCACCACGGCAGTCGCGGCACGGTTGTTTGATGATCTGGCCGGCGCCCCCGCAACTGGAACAAGTCCGGCGGACGGAAAGGAAACCTTGCGAGTAAACCTGCTCGCCCCGTCCGTTGCACGCGGGACAGGTAATGTTGCCGCTGCCCGGCTCCGCACCTTTGCCGTGGCATCGGCCGCAGGCTTCGAGCTTGGGAACCTGAATTTCTACAGCCTTGCCGAAAGCCGCCTCTTCGAAGGCCAGCGTCAGGTCGTAACGAAGGTCGTCGCCCTTTGTCGCCCTTGTGCGGCCACCGCTGCGCTGCTGACCGAACATGTCGCCGAACCCGAATACCTGGCCGAGAATGTCGCCCAGATCCATCGAAGACGGATCGAAGCCTCCGGATGCCCCGGAAACTCCCTGGTGCCCATATGCGTCATATGCCGCCCGCTTTTGCGGGTCCGAAAGAACGCTGTACGCCTCGGCCGCTTCCTTGAACTTCTCCTCAGCGGTGTGATCGCCAGGGTTTCGATCCGGGTGATATTGCATCGCAAGCTTGCGGTATACCACCTTCAGTTCCTGCTCGCTTGTGCCGCGGGCAACGCCCAGCACCTCGTAATAATCGCGTTTTGTCACCGGCATTTCTTGCTTAAAAGCGTCTCTTACTTAAGATTGATTTGTGATCAGGTCGTGAATTCAGGGTCGAACCGCAACCTTAACCATGGTTGGGCGCAGGAGCTTGCCTTTGAAAAGATAGCCCCTCTGGAATTCACTGAGAATCGTACCATCCGGAGAGTCCTTTGTTTCCACGCGTTCCACCGCCTGATGCAGATTGGGGTCGAACGCCTTTCCGTCGCTCGCGATCGGCACCAGACCCATCTTCTTCAATGTTTCGTACATGCGGTTGTAGATCATCTCGATGCCACGCGCGTATTCCGGGCCTGCACCTTCGATTTTCAGAGCTCGCTCGAAATCGTCGAGGATCGGGAGCAGATCGCGCACCATGTCCATGGCCGCATACTGCAGATAGTCGGAGCGCTCTTTCTCGGTGCGTTTGCGAAAATTCTCGAATTCGGCCTGGCGCCGCAGAAGAAGATCTCGAATTTCGTCACGCTCCACTCTTGCTTCATCGCGCTCAGTACGCAATTGATCCACCTGATCGACCGCGGCGGGCTTCTCCGCCTGCAAATCTTCCGTTTTAGTGTCGTTATTTTCGAAGTTCACGGCAGTTTCAGGTTAACATCGCGCGGCCGAAACGTGAGATTCCGTTCTCTTAAGACTGAAGCATCTCGAACGTATGGCCAATCTGCATCACGGATGCGATTACTTTTTCGTACTGCATGCGCATCGGTCCGAGAACCGCGAGGCGAGCCTGAAGTCCGGACCGCAATTCGATCGTTACCCCTATAAGACTCAAATCCCCCATTGCGGGATGCGCGTCGGCCAAACCTACGTGAATGCCGATTTGCCCCTGCGAGGACTGGAGAAACCGGTCCAGAAGCGCCACCACATGCTTTTTCTCTTCCAGCGCACGGAACAACTCTCGCATTCGCTCGCGCGTCAGATGCAGGTCCAGCCCGACCAGATTGGACGCTCCATCCATAGCCAGCTGCGGGTCCTGGTCGGCCAGTAGCAATCCCTTCTGATAAAGCAGCGTCAATTGCTGGAGCACTGCGTCGTACATCGCGCGCTCTTCTTCGATACGGCGCAGCAGCTCGGCTCGTGCCTTGCCCAGCGTCCATCCTGCGAAGTTTTCGTTCACGTAATTCCGCAGACGGATCAGTTCGTCCGGGCTCATGGCCCGATCGAGCGTAACCACGCGGTTGCGAATCATCCGGTCCCGCGTCGCCACCACGATGAGAACACGCCGGTCGGACAGGGCCACAAGCTCCAGGTGTTCCAGCTCCTGCGCCGATGCCGGCAGAGCCGCGGCGATGCCTACGTTGCGGGTGATCTCCGTCAAAACACGCGAAGCGATTGCGACCCGCTCTTCGAGATTCTCACCGGACTGCATCTGGTTCAAAATGCGGTCGCGGTCGGCTACGGGCAACGGGCGTGCGGACACGGTTCCGGCGAAGTCGCGAAAGGCTTTGCCTGTCGGGATTCGGCCGGCGGAGGTATGCGGCTGAGAAAGATACCCGTCGTCCGTCAGATCGGCCATGACGTTGCGAATGGTCGCGGGGCTGAGCGAAAGGCTGCGGAAGCGGGAAATCGTCCGCGACCCCACCGGTTCGCCGGTATCGATGTACGCGCGTACGATCGAATGCAGAATCGCCTGTTCTCTGCTGGACAATTCTTTTGCCGGCACCTGCATTCTGAAAAACTCCTTGACCTCTCTTTTAACTATACTGTTATGTGTAGTTCTGCGGCAACAACGGGATTGGCTGGCGGGTACCGGTTTGCGTTTGACTTCCTGGATTGCGTATACTTACACGTACGTCCTATTGCGCGATAAGGATCCAGATTAGCGATCCGCCCATATTAGTTTTTCAATCCCAAAATAAGCTCCGGAGAGTTCATGGCAGAAATCCACAAGCATAGACATTTGTTCACGTCCGAGTCCGTTACCGAGGGACATCCTGACAAAGTCGCCGACCATATTTCGGACGCCGTTCTCGACGCCGTTCTGGCGCAGGACCCGAAGGCCCGCGTGGCATGTGAGGTTCTCGTAACGACCGGTATTTGCATCGTAGCGGGCGAAATCACCACCACGGCCCACATCGATGTACCTTCGATTGCGCGCAAGACGATTGCGGACATCGGGTACACGGATGCGGCATTTGGCTTCGACGCGAAGACCTGCGGCGTTTTGAATGTCGTGCAGACCCAATCGCCCGATATCGCGATGGGTGTGGACACCGGCGGCGCCGGCGATCAGGGACTGATGTTCGGATATGCCTGCGATGAAACACCGGAATTAATGCCGCTGCCGATTCAACTGGCTCACCGGCTCGTGGAAAAGCTTTCGCAGGTTCGCCGCTCGGGTGAACTGAAATACCTGCGGCCGGACGGCAAGAGCCAGGTTTCGGTCGAATATGTTAACGGCAAGCCGACCCGGATCGACGCAGTCGTGATTTCGACTCAGCACGGCGACGATGTTTCGACCGAGCAGCTTCGGGCGGACGTTCGCAAATTCATCATCGACAAGGTTGTGCCTCAGAATCTGGTCGATTCGAACACCAAGTATCACATCAATCCGACCGGGCGATTTGTTATCGGCGGCCCTCACGGAGACACCGGGCTGACCGGGCGCAAGATTATCGTCGACAGCTACGGCGGTATGGGCCGTCACGGCGGTGGCGCGTTCTCGGGCAAGGATCCGACGAAGGTGGATCGGTCGGCCTGCTATATGGCCCGCTACATCGCCAAGAACATCGTTGCCTCCGGCCTCGCGAAGCGTGCTGAAGTGCAACTCGCCTATGCAATCGGCGTCGCCGAGCCTGTATCGGTCATGGTGAACTCTTTCGGTACCGGTACGATTCCGGAAGACGCTATGGAAGATCTCATTCGTGCCAACTTCCCGTTGACACCGAAAGGGATCATCGATCATCTGCAACTTCGCCGTCCGATCTATCAGAAGACTGCGGCATTCGGCCACTTCGGCCGCAGCGAAGATTCCTTCTCATGGGAGAAGACGGACAAGGCGGAAGCGCTCAGCAACGCGGCCCTCAAGGCCGAAGGCGTCGCCAGCTAGGACTTGCCTCAGTCATAACTGCCTTATTTGCCGGTGGCGTCTTACAGACGTCCACCGGCTTTGATTTTTTATGTGTGCGTGTGGATGTTTCGTAATGGCGGCGGTAGTTGCCGGCCTGGTCTACGCAGTTATTCACGGTCTTTGGACGGCCGCGATCGTGGTATTGGTGTTTGCGGGCCTGCTGGGATGGCTGGGCAGAAAGATGTTCGCCTCGCGGCCGCCACGGAAGACGGGGCTTTAGGAATATCGTTCAGAAATAGCGCGGGGCCATTTCGCGCCAGTAGCGGGCCCGATGCGCTTCCCCGCCCCAGATATCGAGGGTGTGCGCCACGCCCTTCTCCCACAGCGATTCGCTCAAACGCCGGTTACTGCCGCCGAAGGGATCGTGTTCGCCGACCGCCAGCGAGATCTGGAGATTTCTCAGCCGGCCGAGAACGTGCGGATCCGACAGGTTGGGGATGAAGTGATTGGGCGTGTGGAAGTAGATGTCGTTGTCGTAATGGCCGTCGAACAGACCGGGAAAGCATCCAACCGGTTGCGTCAGATCGTAGCGGCCGCTGAGCCCGACCACCCTTTGAAACAGCCATGGATTGCGAAGCGAAATGTTGACGGCGTGCCAGGCGCCAATACTGCAGCCATGCGCCGCCAGATTCGGATCGGAATTGACCGCGGCGGTGAGGGGAACGACCTCGTTCAGAATGTACTGCTCATATTGACAATGACGCGCAATGCGCTCTCGGGGAGACTTTCCCCACGCATACAAGCTCTCGGAGTCCAGACTGTCGACGCAGAATAGCTGGATGCGGCCGGATTCGATCTGGTGGCCGAGAGAAGCCACCAACCCGAAATTCTCGTAATCGTAGAAGCGACCTTGACGGGTGGGAAAGACAATTACCCTCAGGCCTGCATGGCCGAATATCAGCAGTTCCATCTCACGGTCGAGCCGATGGCTGAACCATTTGTGATACTCGCGCTTCACCTTGCTTTGATGATATTTGCGCAGGGTTACATTGATCCGACTGAGTATTGAAGATTTGGTTGCGATAATTCGCCAGGACGGCCGCCCAGACGCGATAACCCGCCGGACTGAGATGGAGTCCGTCTTCGAGAAACAGGCTGGCGCGCGGTTTGCCCCGGTCGTCCAGCATCGCTTCGAAAATCGAGATAAAGCAGCCCGCGTCAGATTGGCTGATTTTGCGCTGGCCGATTTCACGGCGGATGAGATCGTTGGTGCGCCGAATCCGATCAATAATCCCTAACCGCGCCGGACTGGGTTTGATCGAGATAAAGGCGAACGGAATTCCGGGCAACCGCGTATGAACCTGGTCTGCGAGCGATCGGAAGAACGTGAGGACATTCTCCGGACTTCGGCCATCCCCCAGATCGTTATCGCCCGCATAGACAACTAGAGAAGCCGGGGCGGCTGGAACCACCAGCCTCTCGAAGAAATACGCGCATGCTTCAAGAGTGGAGCCGCCGAAACCGAGATTCAGCGCGTTGGGAAGAGCCAGATCGGAAGCGAGGGTGTTCCACAGACGAATACTGGAGCTCCCGTAGAACGCAACAGGATGGCGCGGGATCTGGCCGACTTTGATGCGTTCTTCGACAGCGCGCACCTCGTCTTCGTACCATTGCATGAGTCTTCAATGGTAACGTCACTCCGAAGGCGGGCTGCTGCCCGCCAGCTCAACCCTGCTACGCCCCGCCAGTTACCTGAGCCGCGCAGGATTTACGGCCTCCGGCAAAACAGGCCGCCTTCCTTCTCGAAGGAGCCGCCGAACGCGCATGTCGGCTTGCGGGGGTGCGCGGAACGGCTTTCGCACGGGCCGCCGCGACTCCGCCGCCAATCGAAATCAGTGCCTGCGTAGCGTAAGAATCGGGTCCCGAGATGTCCAGCGTATTGTCCCCTGTCGCCGCAGTCGAGGGTATGGTGACGTTTAGCTGGTACAACCCCGCAAATCCAGGTGCAAGACCGGTAAAGGAGTACGCAGTAACGGGCGCCTGTACTCCTCCGACGTCGATGGTGATCATGTTCGACGTTACGCTCAGAGGATTCGAAGGGGCCGCAGAACCATCGGGAACCGTCGGGTATACCGTCCCCAATCCTGAGGCGTAGGCGATGACCGTCTCACCTGGTTGCGCAGGGCTCGATGGGCTCACAAGCGACCCGTCGGCATGTTCCGCGATTGCGTATCCGAGGCCATAATCGCTGGTGAAGACGCCGGGCGTGGTCTCGTTCACCAACTCCGTCACGATGTTGGATGCGACTCCGTTGTTGATCACCTGGATTTGAGCGAGTGAAAATGTATTTCCCGACGGCACCACAACATCCAGCTGGCCGGGCGAAACGTAATTTATCGGAGCGTAGGTGCCGTTAATCGTAACCTGCACGCCATTCAATATCGTCGGCAACGGCAGAGTCGGCGCACTGGCCGGGCCGGGGGCGAGATTATTTCCGAATATCGCGAGATACTCCCCATCGGATACACCCGCAGTAAACGGAGAGTAACTGGCGGCGTTCACGATTCCCGTCGGATTAAGATACACCGAACCGGTGGGCGTGAATGTCGGCGCCTGCAGCGCTACAGTAAGGCCAAGATAAGGCGCTATTCCCTCACCGATGCGAACGGCTCCTCCGTCGGCGACAACATACTGCGTGGATGACCCCGTATCGGTGTAGTTTCCGCTCACACCCGGCGTGAAGGTATCCGCAAAGGTCTCACCATAAGTCACCCCGTCGAGGGTATCGGACAAGCGGTCGTGGACGAGAATAGCTCCGGTGCTCGTGGCGTTAAGAGAGCCGTAATATCCGTCAATGTATGCGATCCCGCTGCTGATCTGAGAGAAATCCTCATCGATGCCGGCCTGATAATAAAGGCCTCCGAAATTCTGCGCGCCCGACGTGCTGCGAACCCCTGTGATCATGTCGTAGCCGGTTGGAGATCCGCCAAAGAAGAAATTGCCATCGGGCGAGAAATAGAGAAATTCCTGACCGGAGTAAAACTGCGCGTTGGAGTTTGTCGGGAAGTTTACAACTCCGGCTCCGCTGCTGAAAGAGTAAGTCAGATTGGAGAAAGATTGCGAAAGCGTCGTCGCTCCATTGCCGCCTTCATAACCAGTCACTGTCACCCCACCAAGGCTACCCGCTCCGTTAGGATTCATCTGAAAAAAGACATCTTCGTCGTATAAGGAAGCATTTCCCGGAAAGGGAATGAAACCCGCGACGGTGTAGGAGCCGTTGAACGTTGAAGCGGTGGGCAGCGGTGAAGGGACGGGAGCGAGAATCAGCAGGTCGTTATACGCCTGCGTGGTCTCCGTGCTGCTGCCGATGAAAACGCCGTTTGCGCCCACCAGCCCGTAAACCTGATCCCCGGTCACCGCGTTCGTCATAAAACCGAAGCCGCTGGATGAAATCGAGTAGGTTCCGGTCACCGCCGCCGATGTTGAGCAGGCCGAGGTGCCGATAAAACACGATAGAGACTCTGTCGCGATGCCGGAGTTCTGATAATCGTAGGAATCGGCAACGGTCCCGTTGTTGATGGTATAGTTACCGTTCCCATCGAAAACAATCGTGCCGTAGACGCCTATCCCTTCGTTAATGTCCCCGACATACCCGCTTGAGTCGGCACTGGTGTCAACGGCATACAGCACCTGCCGGAAATAATAAGTTCCGTTCAGTTTGCTGTTGCCACTGGTATCGAAGGCGGGTCCCTGCGCCGCGAGCGGCCAGACGGAGGCAATAGAGAAAAACAAGGCGACTTTCGCGGCTCTTAACATCGTCACTCTTAGCATCGTAAGAATTGTATATGCGCTTATCCGCCGGAAAGTTCCGTCATTCGAGCGCAGCTCCTTCCCGGAACGTTTGGTAATTACGCGGATCTGGACCCGATTGCCAGAATAGTTTCGAAAGAAGGGGTCTGTTTCTCTCTATCGACAATCCAGCTCTCCACCTTCTCGAACCCGGCATGCTCCAAAAACACTCGCAGCTCGACTTCGGAGAAACCGAGCCAGGTATCCGCGTACATTTCCCGGGCCTGCTCAAAGCTGTGGCGCTTCAAATCGAGAATCACAATCCGGCCGCAGGGTTTGAGCAGACGGTATGAGGCGTCGACCGCCAGTTGCGGATGCAGGGCGTGGTGAAGGCTCTGGCTGAAAAACGCCAGGTCCAGACTCTGGTCGGCGATGGGCGGCGCCTCCAGGTCTCCAAGCCTGTATTCGAGGTTAGTCAGGCCATTTTCTTTCGCCAGTTTCGCGCCGAACTCCACCATCTTCGGCGAATTGTCTACTGCAATGACCCGCTCCGCCCGTTGTGCCAGAAGCTGCGAAAACGTGCCTTCGCCCGCGCCCAGGTCCCCGATTACCAGCGGCGGCATCAACTGAAGAAGTGTTTCCGCCAGGCCTTTCCACGACCGCCCCGGCACGTAGTCCCGCCCGAACTTCCCGGCCATAGCGTCGAAGTATCCGCGGACTTTGTCCCGCCGCTTGTCCAGGACCAGCTGCAGCGCTTTCGTGTCGTCCGCCGCTTCGGGAATCTCGGCGGCGGCGGCGTGGAGCAGATCTACGAGTTGCCGGTCTTTCAGCCGATATAAGCTGTTCTTGCCCTGTTTGCGGTCCTCTACCAGTCCGGCCTGCTTTAATTGAGCGAGCTGGGCGGAGATGCGGCTTTGTCCCGCCGCCAGAATCTCCTGGAGTTCGGCCACCGAAAGTTCTTCCCGCTCGAGAAGGAGCAGCAGCCGCACTCGGTTCGTGTCTGCCAATACGCGCAAGGATTTTAGTATTGAAGCCAATGGCAGAAATGGTATTATATCAACGTATCTTGATTTATTGATAGGAGACTATGAGCACAGCCACTCTACCCGCCGTCGGCTCCGACTATAAAGTCGCCGACATGAAACTGGCCGAATGGGGCCGCAAAGAGATTATGGTTGCGGAGCAGGAAATGCCCGGCCTGATGTCGATCCGCAGGAAGTACGCAAAAACGAAGCCATTGGCCGGCGTCCGCGTGACCGGTTCGCTGCACATGACTATTCAGACCGCGGTCCTGATCGAGACGCTGGTCGACCTCGGGGCCAGCGTTCGCTGGGCGAGTTGCAACATTTTCTCCACTCAGGACCATGCGGCGGCGGCAATCGCGGCGGTCGGCGTGCCCGTGTTCGCGTGGAAGGGCGAATCTCTCGAGGACTACTGGTGGTGCACCAACCAGGCGCTCACCCATCCGGGCGATCTGGGCCCCGAGTTGATCGTTGATGACGGCGGCGACGCGACCCTATTCATCCACAAAGGCTACGAACTGGAGAATGGCAGTGACTGGGTCAACACCGACTCCAGCAATAAAGAAGAGCAGGTCATCAAGGATCTTCTGAAGAAGATCCACGGGCAAGACAAGGCCCGCTGGCATAATGTCGTGAAGGACTGGAAGGGCGTCTCGGAAGAGACCACGACCGGCGTCCATCGCCTCTATAAGATGCAGGAAACCGGTTCGCTGCTCGTTCCCGCCATCAATGTCAACGACTCAGTAACGAAGTCGAAGTTCGACAACCTGTACGGGTGCCGTGAATCGCTCGCCGACGGAATCAAGCGCGCCACCGACGTAATGGTTGCCGGCAAGGTCTGCGTGGTTTGCGGATACGGCGACGTCGGAAAAGGTAGCGCTCATTCGCTCCGTGGTCTTGGCGCACGGGTCGTCATCACCGAAATCGATCCGATTAATGCGCTGCAGGCCGCAATGGAAGGCTACGAAGTCACCACGATCGAAGACACGCTCGGCCGTGGCGACATCTACGTCACGACGACCGGCAACCTCGACGTGATCACGCTCGATCACATGCGCCATATGAAGGATCAGGCGATCGTCTGCAACATCGGCCACTTCGACAGCGAAATCCAGGTGGATAAGCTGAACAATTCCGATGCGAAGAAGATCGAAATCAAGCCGCAGGTCGATATGTACACCTTCCCGGCGGGCAATTCGCTGTTCGTTCTGGCCGAAGGCCGGCTGGTGAACCTCGGCTGCGCGACCGGACACCCGAGCTTCGTAATGTCGAACAGCTTCTCCAACCAGACGCTCGCGCAACTCGATCTGTGGGAGAAGAAAGACAGCTATAAGCCTGGCGTCTATGTCCTGCCTAAGAAGTTGGACGAAGAAGTGGCGCGGTTGCACCTTGAGAAGATCGGCGTGAAGCTCACGACGCTGACGCCCGCGCAGGCGGAATACATCGGCGTACCAGTGGAAGGGCCTTACAAGCCGGATCATTATCGGTACTGATCCGATTGAAACCGTGGAATCGCTACGTTAATTTGGAGGGCGGGATGAACCCCGCCCTCCGCCTTTTCTCACGGTCGCGTCACTCATCATCATTACGCTGGTGCTGGCAATGTGGACGAATAGTGGCCGGCTTACCGAGATCAGCGCACGCGTGACCGACTTGCGGAGTGACATGAGCCGGCGCTTTGACGATACAAACGAGAGGATCAACCACCGCCTCGATGAGGTAAACCGTCGTTTCGATGAAGCGACCGAGCGTCTCGAGCGCATCGAACGGAAGCTCGACAGCCACGAAGAGCGCATCGTTCGGCTCGAAGAACGAACCTCTCCGATACACCGATAGTCCCCGCTCCGCAGCGATCATAAAGTTCACCCTCTTGTATTCCGAAGTCGAATGGCAAGCCAAACCTTCGCCTGCGTCGAAAGCCGGCAGCGGAAAGGTAAATTGCGAGAGGCCGGGCCACGTTCCGGGCGGCGACTTTAAACTCGATGTTCTGACCGGTCCGAGCAGAGTAATCCGATCCAGATTCGGGTGATATGCTGACCGTAGAAGTGCCGCGAAGTGCACTATGGTAAACGAATCAAAGCCCCGCGTTCTCATTTTCATCGTTGCCTACAACGCCGAGAGAACCATCCGCGAAGTAGTATTCCGGATCCCTGCCGCTCTATTAAATACGTACGAAGTCGATGTGCTGATCATCGACGATTCTTCGCGCGATGCCACCTTCGAGCAGGGCCATTCAGTTGCGCACGATCCCGCGCTGCCATTCCCGATCACCGTCCTGTTTAATCCGAAGAACCAGGGTTATGGCGGCAACCAGAAGCTCGGATACCACTACGCCCTCCAGCATGACTATGATTTCGTAGCGCTGATTCACGGCGATGGCCAGTATGCTCCCGAATGCCTGCCAGAATTGCTGGAACCGCTGCGGAAAGGCGAAGCGGCTGCCGTGTTCGGTTCCCGCATGATGACGCCTTCGGGCGCGCGGCGAGGCGGGATGCCGCTCTATAAGTTCGCGGGCAATAAAATTCTTACCTGGCTTGAAAACAAGCTTCTCCGGACAAGCCTGAGCGAGTTTCACTCCGGCTACCGAATCTATTCCACAAAAGCGCTCGCGGCGATTCCGTTCAGCAGGAATTCGAACGACTTCCACTTCGACACTGAGATCATCATTCAATTGCTGGTAGCGCGTCTGACGATCAAAGAACTGCCGATTCCTACCTACTACGGCGACGAAATCTGTTACGTCAACGGCATGAAGTATGCCTTCAATGTCATCGCGGCCGCACTGAAAGCCCGCATGCAGGAAGCGGGTCTGTTCTACGACCGCAAGTTCGACTGCGCGCCCGGCGACGCCTTACCGTACGTCCCCAAGTTCTCTTATCCCAGCCCGCACGTTCTAGCGTTCGAGCGTATCCGCCCCGGAACCCGCGTTCTCGATATCGGTTGCGCCGGCGGTTATATGGGCGCGTATTTGTCGCAGCAGAAGCGATGCCGCGTCCATGGCATTGACGCATTTCCGATCGCGCAGCCCGGTTTCGATGAGTTTTACCTCCATGACCTGAACACCGGATTACCGCGCCTCGATTACGCAACCTACGACAGCGTTCTCCTGCTGGACGTGATCGAGCACCTGAACAAGCCGGAAGATTTTCTGGACCTCCTGAGAAGCGCGCTCAGCCTGAATCCGTCCGGCGAATTAATGCTCAGCACCGCGAACATAGCGTTCGCCGTCACGCGTTTCATGTTGCTGATCGGCCAGTTCAACTACGGACCCCGCGGAATTCTCGACCTCACTCATACGCGGCTTTTCACCTTCTCCTCATTCGAGCGAGCGGTCCGACAGGCCGGTTTCGACATACTCGAAGTGGTGGGAGTTCCCGCGCCCTTCCCGCTCGCGATGGGCGACAACTTCCTCAGCCGCGCGCTGATCAAAATCAACACCCTGATGATCGGCCTTTCGCGCGGTTTCTTTTCGTATCAGATCTTCCTGCGGGTCAAACCCCAACCGTCACTGGAACGCCTGCTGAAAAACGCTGAGGAACAATCCGAAAAGCGCGCTCGCGCAATCGAGGCAGCGAAAGAAGCCACGCCCGTCGCCCGATGATGCGCGGCAAATGAGTTTCAGGCGAACGTTTCTCCTGGACAGCCTCTTACTTCTTTGTCTGGCCTGTTTCCTGATTCAGCCCCTTTTCCGGCTGACATACCTCGATAACTGGCCATCGATCGAAAGTACGTTCATCGCGGACAGCCGGATGCTGAGTGAGCACCTCCCTCATCCCGGGTGGCAACCGCTCTGGTACTGCGGTACGCGAACGGATTACATCTATCCTCCGGCCCTCGTTTACGGCACGGCGCTGGTTTCGCGCATCGGGCATGTCCTGCCGGCACGCGCCTATCATCTCTATACAGCGGCGTTCTATGTTGTGGGGATCGTCGCCGTTTACTGGCTGGTGCGGGCCGGATCGGCTTCGCGCCGCGCCGCATGCCTGTCGGCCGCAGCTACTGCGTTGCTCTCACCGTCTTTTCTATTTCTCACAAACATCCGGCACGACAGCGCCTGGTGGGTTCCTCAGCGTCTGCACGTTCTGATGACCCTGGGCGAAGGGCCGCATATCTCGGCGCTCAGCGTCCTGCCCGCAGCTTTGGCCGCAACATTCCTGGCGCTGCGAAAATGGAACCCGGGCGCATTAGCAGCCGCCGCGGCTCTTTGCGCCCTTGTCGTCGCCAACAATTTCTACGGCGCCAGTGCTCTCGCCCTCTTCTATCCCATCGTGACCTGGTCCGTGTGGCTTACGGAGCGGCGGTTCGGCGTCTTCGTCCGGGCCGTCGGGATCGCCCTGCTCGCATACGGATTGTCGGCTTTCTGGCTCACGCCGTCGTACCTCCGAATCACTCTGCTCAACCTGAAATGGGTTTCACAGCCCGGAAATTTCCACTCGCTTGCCGTGATCTTGATCGCCATGGCTCTCTACGGCGTGCTCAGTTGGCGATTCGGCGCCGGAAGACCGGATCGCGAATGGCCCGTCTTTCTCGCAGGCGCCATCGTCGCTTTCAGCGTCTACGTTCTCAGTTTCTTCTATTTCGGGCTCAGAACCGCGGGCGAACCCTACCGGCTCGTGCCGGAACTGGATCTGGTTCTGATCCTGGGCTTCATCGAACTGCTCAGGAACCTCTGGAAGCACCCGCGCCTGCGGACCGGCATCGCGGTTGTCACCCTGATCGCTTTCGCACCCGCGGTTCGCTACCTCAAACATGCATGGTCGCCTTTCCCGAAGGCCGCTCCTGTTGAGAATGTGTACGAATATCAGACCGCGAAGTGGGTGCATGACTATCTACCGGGCGAGCGCGTTCTGCCTTCGGGCTCAATTCGCTTCTGGTTTGACGCGTGGTCCGACAACGCGCAACTGGACGGCGGTTCGATGCAGGGCGTGTTGAATCAAATCATCCCTATTGGGACCTTCCAGATCCAGCAGGGACCGCACGCCGATCTTGCCATACTCTGGCTCCAGGCTCTGGGGACAAGCGCGGTGGTTGTGCCTTCGAAAACGTCTCCCGAGGCTTACCACGACTATTCGTCGCCCGAGAAATTTCGCGGCGTCATACCTGTTCTATATGACGACGGGCGCGGCACGGTCATCTATCGGATTCCACGGATTAATCCGGGCATCGTTCGCATCGTTAACGACGCCCGCATGAAGCAAATCGGGCCGATCCGCAGCGGCGACGATAACGAAACCCTTACGCAGTACGTAACTGCCGTAGAAGATCCGGCTCAACCTGCCGCGACGATGAAGTGGCGAGACCCCGATGAGGCCGAAATTCGGGCGGCCGCGAATCCCGGCCAGTCATTGCTGATCCAGGAAACCTGGGATCCCGCCTGGCGCGCCGTGGAGAACGGCCGCGAGCTGCCGGTTCGCCCGGAACCGGTCATGGGATTCATGCTGATAAATCTGCCCGCGGGCGTTCACACGATTGACCTGCGCTTCCGCACCCCGCTCGAAAACCGGGTGGGCGAGGGGCTCTTTGCGCTCAGCTCGCTCGCCGCGGCGGGTTTGATCGGTCTGAGTGTAAATCTGACTTTGAATGATTGGCACAGGAAAAGGATTTAATTTTTAATTTGACTGGTGTACAATCGCCCCATGGCTCAGGCACTCCTTCCAGCAGGCTGCCTTGTCATCCTGTTTTTTTACCCTCCGACCGCGTCACCGTTCCAGTCTTCCTTCTCGGCTCCCCCCGCGACGATCGTGCCGCGCGAAGCCAGGCCCCCTGCAGGCGAGCCTCAAGTGGTCTTGCGCAGCGATTCGTCGCTGGTTGTGATCCCCACCCATGTAACAACGGCGATGGGCTCACCCGTGCTTGATCTCCAGAAAGAAAACTTCCACGTGCTCGAAGACAGTGTCGAAAAGCCGATCGCGCACTTCGATCAGGATGAAGCTCCGGTCTCTATCGGTCTGGTTTTTGATCGGAGCGGCAGTATGCGCCCCAAGATCGACAAGGCGTCGGAAGCGGTTGCGGCATTCCTCAATACATCGAACGCGGAGGACGAATTTTTTCTGGTTGAATTCAGCGATCGGGCGAAGCTCACTATTCCTTTCACCTCCGATTCGCGGGCAATCTACGAGGGCGTCAGAAGCACAAAAGCCTTCGGCAGAACCTCGTTGCTGGACGCAGTCTACCTTGCTGTGGCGAAGATGAAAAGCTCGCGCTACATGCGTAAAGCGCTTGTGGTGATCTCAGACGGAGGAGACAACTGGAGCCGCCATTCCGTTCGGGAGGTCAAGGACGCGTTGCTCGAGTCGGACATGCAACTTTACGCGATGGGAATTTTCGATGCCGACTATTCGCACCAGCACGACGCGGAAACGCGCAACGGCCCTTCACTCCTGAACGAACTGGCGGTCATGACAGGCGGGCGGGAGTATCGAGTGGACAGTCTGAACGATCTTCCCGCCATCAGCGCAAGGATAGGCAACGAGCTTCGCAGCGAATACCTTCTCTCTTACTATTCGACGGCCTCGCGGGACGGCAAATACCATCATCTGAGCGTAAATGTGGCCGGCCCGCATGACATGTCCGCCTGGCGAACCGATTATAAGAGGGGCTATTACGCCGCTTTGCCGTAACAGACCGCCGAATAACCGTTATGCGGGTTTGGGCGGAGGGGCACTCTTGGCCGGAATCTGAGTCTTGACCGGGCTGATCAGAATATGCGCGTTCCGGCCCTCCATGCGGGCGGATCCGTCAACCGCGCCGTAGGCAACCAGATCTTCAGCAAAACGGTTCAGCAGTTTTCGCCCGAGATCCGTGTGTGCGATCTCGCGGCCTCTGAACTGTACGACGGCCTTCACACGGTTTCCTTCCTGAAGGAACCGGATAGCGTGATTTTTCTTGAAGTCGTAGTCGTGATCGTCGGTATTGGGGCGAAATTTAAGCTCCTTAACCTGAACCACGTGCTGCTTTTTCTTCGCCTCATGCGACTTCTTCTTCATTTCATACTGGTAATGCCCGTAATCGATCGCTTTCGCCACCGGCGGCACTGCCGTGGGGGACACCACGACCAGATCCAGCCCAAGCTCCTGGGCCCTTCGAAGGGCTGCGGAGGTAGGCATAACTTCAGCCGTGCCGTCGGGAAACACTGCCCGGACTTCTCTTGCACGGATCGATTCGTTCACATTTTCGCGGCGATTGGGTTTGCGAGGCGGGAAGTTGCGGCCTGGAATCATGCGGTTTTTAGACTATAAGCCATGCTAGTCCAGTTTACTCCGCATTCGTGGAAAAAGTCCACAAAATGCCGTTTTAGGTTTTTGGGGGGACGCCGCTTCAGTTCTGGCTCAGGATCCCCTTCAGCAACGGAATACTGTCGGGTGGCCGTGAGGTGTCCGGCATCGACTTAATATAGGCGTAGATGTCCGCGAGGTCGGAATCCGGAAGCACTTTCGCCGAATAGGAGGGCATCATGTTCGGGCGGGGCGGATTCCGGACGTATCCGATAAATCCCGCCTGAGTCATCTTCATCGGCACCAGCCGTGCGCCCGGACCGTTCTCTCCGGAGAAGCCGTGGCAGCCGTAGCAGGTGTTCTTAAGAAACAGATCCTTCCCATGAGTGGCGTTTCCGGCCGGAGTCTGAGCGTTCGACACACCGAAAACCACGAGCGTCGCAATAGCTGGAAGAAATTGCCCGAACATTGTCTTCATCTATCTGGTCTCCACAGACTGAGCTCTAACGCGGCTGGGTCACGACGTCGATCATCGCCGGCTCGCCCTTCTTCACCACTTCGAGCGCTCGTTTAAAGGCCGGTGCCAGCTCGTCCGGATTTGTAATCGGGCCGTCTCCGTACATCCCGTAAGCCTGCGCCATCTTCGCGTAATTGATATCGGGATCCCAAAGCTTCGTTCCGATATGCGCCCGCTCCGATCCCCGATTGCGAATACTCGCGGCCTCTTCGATGAACATCACTTCCTGGTGGTAGCCACGATTGTTATGCATGATCGTGAGCAGCGGAATACGGTGATGCGCCGCAGTCCACAAAACGCCGGGCGCGTAATTGAGATCCCCATCGGTCTGAATCGAAACGCTCAACCGGCCGTGCTTCTTGTTCGCCAGCGCGGCGCCAACCGCCGCGGGCGCACCATATCCCATGCCGCCCGCGCCCTGGCCGCCGATGTATTGATAGTGCTTGTCGAAATTCCATAACTTATTCGGCCAGCTGCTGATGAAGCCCTGCCACGAAACCAGCGACCAGTCGTCATCTTTGATCAGGGGCCACAACTCGGCGCAAAGCCTTGCCAGGCTGACCGGACTCGCATCCCAGCCCGCGGAGGCCAGCTCGATGTTTCGCGCGCGCATCGCTTTGTGCTCGGCCGCGAGTTTCGCTCCGCGCGCCTGCATCGCGCGGAGCCGATCGGGCGTGATGAGCTTCTTGCACTGCTCGATCAGCGCCGGAAGGGTGGCCTCACTGTCCGCCCCGATATCCAGGTCGACCTCGGAGTAGTGGCCGAACTCCTGAATGTTCGCCTTGTGCGAAAGGTCGTTCGTGGAGATGCTGATGATCTTTGCGTTACGCGCCCGCGCAGCCCGCGCGGCGTTGGACACGTCGTTTACTTCGAGGCAGAGAATCACGTCGGATTCGTAGTTATCACCGCCGTTACCGGCCAGCGGATGCCGGTTGGGAAAGTCCATGCGCTCGCTGGTGCTGACGGGCGCTTGCAGAGTCTCCGCAAGCTCGATCATCAGCTTCATTCCGTCGGGTGTCCGCGCCGCGCGTTCGGACATGATCAGCGGTCTTTCCGCTGCCACAAGCCACTGCGCGGTTTGGGCCACAGCGCCCGCATCGCCCTGGGGCGGAGCGGTCCGGCTCAGCTTCGGAATACGAAGACCAGGCGTCGGGTTTGGATGCAACTGCAACTCCGCACCCATGGTTATGAGCACGGGGCCCATGGGTGGAGTTCGTGCGATATTGTAGGCGCGCACGGCAGATTCGGCGAAGTGACCGAGCGAATACGGCTGATCGTCCCACTTCACGAAATCGCGCACCATCGCGCCGATGTCCTGCGCGCTATGCAGCGACTGAACGCCGCTGCTGCGCTCGGCTCCATCCGCGTGATCGCCCACGACCATGTAAATCGGTACGCGGTCGGCGTAAGCGTTGTAAATCGCCATCGAGGCGTGCTGGATGCCGATCGTGCCGTGAATCAACGCCATCATCGGCTTGCCTTCGATTTTGGCGTAGCCATGCGCCATCGCTACAGCCGATTCCTCATGGCAGCAGGTGAGGAACTCCGGCATTTTGTTGTCGCCATAATTGATCAGGGACTCATGCAGCCCCTCGAAAGTGGAGCCGGGGTTGGCCGCGACGTATTCGAGGTCGAGCGTCTTGAGCACGTCGACCATATAGTCGGATCCGGGGTTCTCCACAATCCGCGAGGAAACCAGCGCGGGGCGTACGCCCGTGTCGGCTGCCAGCGTCGTTGGATTTGGCCGGGCGGTTTTGGCCTGCGCAATCTCCTGCGCGGCGGCTGGAACAGGCGCTGTAACAAGCGCGCCCGAGCCGGTCACGGCGCCGCCGACGACGCCCGCGGCCGCTCCTTTTAAGAATCTTCGACGGTCAACGGTGTTCTTCGTACTCTTCGCCATAGGTCGCCCCCTTTTTTAGCAAGATCCATTACACTACAAAAATTCCTGTCTCTTAAAGACGGGTCTCCGGCCCGATCCCCAGCAACGATAAAATGAAATTCATATGAAATTGCTGTACGTCGGCGCCCTGTCCGCGGTCGTGTGTCTTGTGCCCCTCTGTGTGGCGCCCGTGCTCTCCGCACAAAAAGCCACGGCGGCTGAGCAGAAGGTTGCTCCTCCGCCTCAGGCCGAGGCCGCCGGCGAGTCCGACGATCCCACCCGGATCGTCCTCGACGTTACCCGCGTCAATGTCCTTTTCACGGTTACCGACAAGAAAGGCCGCTTCGTGACCGACCTTACGAAGAGTGACTTCGAT
>Ga0206810_1023_pt1 | contig 27323 bp, 18 predicted proteins | sample Alteio_BWOrgCont_56_FD_152889 | JGI IMG/M metagenome (GOLD analysis project Ga0206810, IMG submission 152889) | Enriched cells from forest soil in Barre Woods Harvard Forest LTER site, Petersham, Massachusetts, United States -... | ecosystem: Environmental > Terrestrial > Soil > Temperate forest >...
TACGAGGAAGCCAGGAACTCTCGCCTCTTTATGCTGAAGGCCGTTCTCAGCGGACGCGGCGATGAAATCATCGATCTCGCGCGGGTTAATGTCCTCCGCTAGCCGGTTCCAGTTCCCGAAGGACGGCATTGTCGCGCGCGTAAAACCAACAAAGAAGGAAGGACCCATCTGTGTTTCTTGAAAGGGCACCGGCTTCGTGGCTCGGCGCCCTTTCGTTCTGATCGATGATTCTTTATTTCCGGGTACCTGGCGATCCCTCGTTCCGCCCCTTTCGAGTCGACTCGAAGCGCCGTTTCCAAACCAAATAGGGGTCATTTTCCTTTCCTATCCCGGAGGCTCGGGATTATGTATTCGGGGAACTGGCGCTGGCGCCGCCCTCGACTGTACTTTTCGTAACGGCCACACAGCTGAATAAAGAAACGACCTTCTGACGCAGGTGTGGGTGATGTTTCAACGACATACCGGGATCGCCACGGATCATCTCGCAATATCTTTCCGGGAAATCCCCTCAACAAATGGAGATGGGCCAGTCATGCGCCCGGTGGGCCAGGACTCCAGTGACACAACTCAGGATTCCCGAATCCGAAACGGATCTGGATAAATCCAAAATAAGGAAGGCGCCAGCCCCGTCCCGATAGGTATGTCGACAACTCAGTTGGCGATAGAGTCCGAATTCGAGTCGCTCAGTCGTGGGCAAGACGAGTCCGTTAACGCGCGTTATCAGTCGCTGATCCGGCTCGCGGAGTCAATCCGTGCGCGGCGGGACCCGCGTGAACTCTTCGACCTGCTGGCCTCCGAGCTCTGCAGCGTTGTGCAGTTTGACGCCATTGCACAATACGACGACGCGGCGAACAAAGTTCATTGGCACGTTAGCGAAGCGTGCTCTGCGCCCTCGGCCACTCGCGCCGCAATCAGGAAGGAAGAAACCCTGGCGTGGTGGGTTTATCAGCACCAGGAGCGGGTGCTGATTCGGCGGGCGGACAGCGATGTCCGCTTCCCGGCGATGATGGCGCATCTCAGGTCTTTTGGAATGCAATCCATCTGCGCGCTGCCGCTCAGCACGGCGCATCGCCAACTGGGCAGTCTTGTCATCGCCAGCGGGAAGCGGGACGTATATTCCGACGGCGAAATGGGCTTCTTCACGCTCGCCGCCAGCCAGATTGCTGTGGCGATCGACGACGCGCTGAATTTTCAGGCTTCGCGACGCGCCGAGGAGCGTCTGACGCTGCTCCTCGATCTCACTAACCGCGTTGTATCGAATCTGGATCTCCGCGAGTTGTTGCGGGCAACGGCGGGCAGCATGCGGCGCGTGATGCAATGCGACGGCGTCGGTTTCGCCCTGCCCGGTCCCAACGGGCGGCTGCAACTTTACGCATTGGATCTTCCTGAAGGGAAAGGGGTGATCAAAGAAGGTTACGAGCCGCCGGTTAACGGCGAGACCGGCGTCGAGCTTGTCTTTCGCACCGGTGAACCGCTGAATCGCCGGGCCGAAGACCTGATCAATGAGACCGTGGCCATGGCCGAAGGAACAAAAGCTCTCTGCCATCTCCCGCTACCGGGAAGGGATCGCGTCCTTGGCGTTTTGAGCCTGGGCCGCAGGAATGATCAGCCTTTCTCGCAGGACGAATTCGAGTTTCTCGGCCAGGTTGCAAAACAGGTGGGGATCGCGGTTGAAAATGCCCTGGCGTACGGGCAGATTGCCGAGCTGAAAGACCAGCTCGCGGAGGAGAAGCTTTACCTCGAAGACGAGATCCGAACCGAACTGAACTTCGATGAGATCGTCGGACACAGCGATGCGCTGCGCCGCGTACTGAAGGCGATCGAGACAGTGGCGCCGACCGACTCGACGGTGCTGATCTATGGTGAGACGGGCACGGGCAAGGAACTGATCGCGCGCGCCGTCCATAATCTGAGCGGGCGCAAGTCGGGCGCCTTCGTGAAGCTGAACTGCGCTGCGATTCCGACCGGCCTTCTGGAAAGCGAGATGTTCGGCCACGAGCGCGGCGCCTTCACTGGCGCTATTTCGCAGCGCGTCGGCCGGTTTGAACTGGCGAACCGCGGAACGATTTTTCTGGACGAAATCGGTGAGATACCGCTTGAACTGCAGCCCAAGCTCCTGCGCGTTCTGCAGGAGCGCGAGTTCGAGCGTCTTGGTTCAACCCGCACCATGCGCTCGGACGCGCGGCTGATCGCAGCGACGAACCGTGACCTCGATCAGGTTGTCGCAGAAGGCAAGTTCCGCTCGGACCTGTATTACCGGTTGAATGTGTTCCCAGTCCGCGTGCCCGCACTGCGCGAGCGCCCCGAGGATATTCCGCTTCTAGTCCGCCATTTTGTGCAGCAGTTCAGCCGCCGCCTGGGGAGGACGATTGATACCATTCCCGCCGAAACCATGAGCGCGCTGACGCGCTATCTCTGGCCGGGAAATATTCGCGAACTTCAGAATGTCATCGAACGGGCGGTCATTCTCACCAGCGGGCCGGTTCTGCGCGTTCTTACCGACGACCTGCGCGCGTCCAGCCAGGCGGTCGCGCCAGTGAGTGAGGCCAACGGACGGGCCACATCTCGCCGCGACCTGCGAGGTGCACTGGAGGAATCGGAGCGGCAGCAGATCCTCGCCGCGCTGGAAACGTCGAACTGGGTGGTGGCCGGCGCGGAAGGCGCCGCTGCTCGTCTCGGGTTGAAGCGATCGACCCTGCAGTCGCGCATGCAGAAGTTGGGAATTCGCATCTCCCGAACCGGGGCTTGACGCCGTCGGTATTATCGGCAGGCGGTCACGGTCCGCATCGATTCAAAGAATTTCTTCGGACCGTCGGCGAGCCGCCTGACGTGGCATTTCCGCTGAGGAGGAGCGGAGACTGCAGAGGCTTTCGTTCCTGCGAGGTTCCCTGTCAGTTCGCGCAGCCCGATCACCTGAGCCTTTTTCAGAAGGTCCGAGTCCGCATCCAGCAGTGTGGCTGCGTCGGCCATTCGTACGCCTTCGAAGACGAGTAACAGCAAAGCCGCCCGGGGAAAGGGAGCAATAGCCAGCAGGGCCCGTTCAAGGTCGTCTCTCGTCGTGTCTGGACTGAGGGACCAGTTACGCGAGGGCATGGCTGAACCGTTGGCACGAGCCTGCTTCGTCTGGCGCGCCGAAGCCGCAAGCTCGTCGTGGATTGCTGCCACAGCTTTCCCGATCACGAGTCTTCGCTGCCAGCCGCGCATCCAGTCTGCAAAGAATGAGTTCGAAGCCTCCTCGGAGGCGACGGCATCTGTCGCAATGTCGATACTCATATCCCGCTGTCCCGTCAGCAGGAAAGCCAGCCAATAAAGATCGGCGGCGGCCTTTTCAATTTCCCTTGTCTTCATTTGCTATTGCACCTGCTTCGTTCAATGCATTTTTACCGCCGCTCCATCCCGACTGAAAATACAGGGATTCCCCGTTCTCCGGCGACTCTTTGATGCTGTGTGCGCCGGGCACGTGCCGAATTATGGACACAACCGTCGGCACCCGCCTATCGGCGCTGGCATCCCGAGCGCTTTCGGCATCTGCCGAAATACGGGTAGGGTGCCTGGCACCCGCAGCGATTTCGGCCCCTTGTTTTCGCGAAGCCTTTGAAAAGTCAGTGGGTGGATTTCGGCAGTGAGGATGCCCTTCCCGAAAGTCGAAAGCGAATCGCCATATGTTTCGAGCCAGTTATTCCGACAACGCAGACACTCAGCGCTGGAGCTTGCACGGGCGCCTCGCGCGACCCTGGGTGGACGAGTTGCGTTCGTGCTGGAAACAGGCGCGTGAACAAGCGCCGCTGGCCCGAGCGATCGTCGACCTGAAAGAGGTCACGTTCATCGATGAAGCGGGCGAAAAGCTCCTCGCCGAGATGCGAGGCGCGGGAGCCGAACTCATTGCCACCGGAGTGGAGCACCAACACCTGATAGCAATGCTGGACAACCACACGGTCGAAGGAGGGGACAAATGAACAACAAACGCAGAATTTATACCGGTATCGCAGCAGCCTTGATCGTCATTGCAGCGATCGTCTTCATTAACGTCATCCGGGGAAAGAGCGTCGCCGCGGCGACGCCGCCACCGCCGCCCGAGGTCCAGGTTGCCGCCGTCGAGCAACGCGATGTGCCGGTTCAACGCGAATGGATCGGCACGGTCAATGGGCTGGTGAACGCCGCCATCAACGCCGAGGTTACGGGATATCTTCTGCGGCAGGACTACACCGAAGGCTCGTTCGTCCACAAAGGACAGTTGCTCTTCGAGATCGATCCGCGGCCGTTCCAGGCCGCCGTCGATCAGGCCGCGGGACAACTTGCACAGTCGAAGGCGCAGATGGCGCAGGCTCGGGCGGTGCTGGTCCAGGCTCAGGCGCAGCTTGTGAGCGCTCAGGCGAATCAGCTTAAATCGCAGCTGGACGAGGAAAAATACACGCCGCTATTCGAGCAACAGGCGGTCACCCGGCAAGACCTCGATAACGCCGTGCAGACAAATCACTCCAACAAGGCGCAGGTAGGCGCGGCGGAGGCGCAGGTGGAGACGTCGAAGGCGCAGATTGAGGCCGCGGGCGCCGCGGTGCAGGCAGCCGAGGCCGCGCTCGAAACGGCAAAGGTGAACCTCAGCTTCACCAGACTGACATCACTGATCGACGGGATTGCCGGGACTGCCACTGTTCAGGTCGGTAACCTGGTCACCCTGTCGAGCCCCGCGGTGACTACGGTTTCCACACTGGATCCCGTTAAAGCGGTGTTCACCGTCAGCGAGCAGGAGTATCTCAGTCTGGCGCGGGCCGATGCGCTTCATCATCTGCAGTTGAAGCTGATCCTCGCTGATGGAACCGCGCACCCGCACAACGGCCGGTTCTCATTCGCGGACCGTCAGGTAGACCAGAACACCGGGGCTATTCAGATGACGGCCCTGTTTCCGAATCCCGGCAACATCCTGCGCCCCGGGCAATACGCATTGGTGCGCGCCGTGACCGGGGAGGACAAAGGCGCTCTGCTCGTTCCGCAACCCTCTGTTACAGAGTTGCAGGGAGGCTACGAGGTGGATGTGGTGGGGCCTGACAACCGGGTGGCAATCCGACCGGTTCAGGTTGGCGATCGCGTGGGGACGATGTGGATCGTGAGCAGCGGATTGAAGCCCGGCGAACGTGTCGTGGTCGAAGGACAGGGGAAGGTCAAGCCGGGCCTGCAGGTTCAGCCCAAGCCATTTAGAGCGAGCTGACGAACTAACTAATCAAGCACACAGGCCGAAGGTCCGTTGTGCGCGGTCAATAAAAAGAGGAGTCGAGAGCGATGTCTAATTTCTTCATCAGGCGGCCCATCGTGGCGATGGTCATCGCCATTCTCATGGTCATCGTCGGCGTGATCATGACGGTCACTTTGCCGGTCGCGCTGTTTCCCAACATCGCCCCGCCCGAGATCCGGCTGCAGGCAACCTATGTCGGAGCGGACGCGAAAGCTTTGGAACAGGCGGTAGCCACGCCAATCGAGCAGCAAGTCAATGGCGTCGACAATCTGGATTACATGTATTCGGTCAACGCGACCGGCAGTGCGAGCACGACGTTGTTCGCCGATTTTGATCTCAAGACAGATCCCAACATGGATCTGATCCTGACGCAGTCTCGCGAGCAACTGGCTGCCGGTCAGCTCCCGCCCGAGGTGAATACTTACGGGGTGACGATCAAGAAGGCGACCACGGCTCCGCTGATGCTGATAGCTATCTACTCGCCGCACGGCACACGCGACGCGACGTTTCTCGCCAATTACGCGTACATTAACCTGAACGACCCCGTAGCGCGCTCTTACGGCGTTGGTCAGACCCAGATTTTCGGAGCGGGACAGTATGCGATGAGGCTGTGGGTGAAACCGGATCAGCTCGCGAAGCTGAACATCACGGTTACGGACATTGTCAACGCTATCCAGGCGCAGAACACGGTGAACCCCGCTGGTCAGGTGGGTGGCGAGCCGGCTCTCGCGAAGCAGCAATACACCTACGCCGTTCTGGCTCAGGGACGCCTGACGTCGCCGAAGGAATTCGGCGATATCGTGGTCCGCGAAGCTCCCAATGGCGGCACAGTGCGCGTCAGGGACGTCGCCCGGACTGAACTGGGAGCGCAGAGCTATAGCCTCGCGGGCCGCCTCAACGGCAAGCCGAGCGCGATCCTCGCCGTCTACCAGTTACCGGGTTCGAACGCCGTTCAAACCGTGGCAGGCGTGCGCAAGCTGATGGCGCAGATGAAACAGAGTTTCCCCGAGGATATCGAGTACGCAACATCGCTGGACCAGACGCAACCAGTTACGGAAGGCATGAAGGAAATCGTCGTCACTCTGGTCATCGCGCTCGCGCTGGTGATCTTTGTGGTTTATCTCTTTCTGCAGGATTGGCGATCCACGCTCATCCCGATGCTGGCGGTACCCGTTTCGCTGATCGGAACTTTTGTGCTCTTCCCGATCTTCGGCTTCTCCATCAACACGCTTTCGATGCTGGGCCTGGTGCTGGCCATAGGTCTGGTGGTGGACGATGCGATCGTTGTCGTGGAGGGAGTGCAGCGCCACATTGAGGAAGGCCTGGCGCCTAAGGACGCGGCTCGTAAAGCGATGGAGGAACTCTCCGGTCCCGTGGTTGGCATTGCCCTGGTCCTCGCGTCCGTCTTCGTGCCGACCGCTTTTATCCCCGGCATCACCGGACGACTCTATCAGCAATTCGCGCTGACCATCGCGATGTCAGTGCTGCTTTCGGCCTTCAACGCACTCACGCTCAGCCCGGCGTTAGCGGGATTGTTGCTGAGGCCGGCGCCTGCTGCAGGCAGTGAGCACCGCGGACCGCTCGCAAAATTCTTCGGTGTCTTCAATCGCTATTGGGAACGAGCTACGGAGGGTTTTGTCCGCTGGTCCGATCTCGTAATTCGCAAGGGCGCCGTCGTGATGGTAGTGCTTGTCGTCTGCGGGCTCGCCGGAATTTTCGTCGCCAAACAGCTTCCCTCCAGCTTCCTGCCCGACGAAGATCAAGGCTACGTATATGTCAGTATGCAGCTTCCCGTGGCCTCATCGATGGAGCGCACCAGCGAGGCCGGCGCGGAAGTGGAGAAGATTCTCGCCAATACGCCTGGCGTCGAATACACCACCACCGTCATCGGATTCAACTTGCTGAGCTTTGCGCAGACCACTTACAACGCCTTCTTCTTCGTCACCTTCAAACCCTGGGGCGATCGCAAATCCAAAGACGAGCAGTATCACGCCATCGAGAATCGTCTGAACCGCGAACTCGGCAAGCTGCCCGTGGGAACCGCTTTCACTTTCTCGCCGCCCGCAATCCCCGGCGTAGGCACTTCCGGCGGATTTCAGTTTGTCCTCGAGGATCGCGCAGGCAAGGACATCCCGTTCCTGGCTGACAACCTGAACAAATTTTTGGCCGCTGCCCGCAAGCGCCCCGAAGTCGGCACGATCAGCACTACGTTTCTGCCCAGCGTGCCGCAGCGATTCATCCAGGTGGATCGTGACAAAGTGCTAAAGCAGGGCGTAGCCTTAACCGATGTTTACCAAACCATTCAGGCCTACATGGGCGGCCTGTTCATAAATTACTTCAACGATTTCGGACGCACGTGGCAGGTTTACGTGGAGTCGGAGGCCCCTTACCGGTCCGATATCGACAACCTTGGCCAGTTCTATGTGCGCAACAGCCAGGGCACGGCAGTGCCGCTGACGGCCCTGGCGAACTTCCAAAAACGCTCCGGCCCCGAATTCACTTTGCGCTACAACGAATATCGCGGCGCGCAGATCAACGGCAGCGCCGCTCCCGGCTACAGCTCGGATCAGGCAACCGCCGCACTGGAAGAAGTCTTCCACCAAACGATGCCGAGCGAAATGGGCTTCGACTACCAGGGGATGTCGTACCAGGAGCAGAAAGCGCGTCAGGGAGTTTCCTCGTGGGTGATCTTTGGCTTCTCGTTTGTCTTTGTGTTTCTCGTTCTCGCGGCGCTTTACGAGAGCTGGTCACTGCCCTTCAGCGTGCTGTTGAGTACTCCGGTTGCGGTCTTCGGAGCCGTTGCCGCGCTTTGGCTCCGCCGTGTGGTGGTGGGCGCATTTGTGCCAGCCTATATGGTACAGCTCGAAAACGATGTTTACCTGCAGATCGCCTTAGTGATGCTGATTGGCCTTGGGGCGAAGAATTCGATTCTGATCGTCGCCTTTTCAAAAGAGCTGTATGAAAGCGGCACGCCTCTGGTGGAGGCGGCGCTGCAGGCGGCCAGAGTCCGCTTTCGCCCACTGATGATGACGGCGCTCGCCTTCATCGTCGGCTGTATTCCGCTGTGGATCGCATCCGGCGCCGGGTCCATCGCGCGCCAGATCATCGGCACCGCGGCAATCGGAGGCATGGTGGCGGAAACGTTTCTCGGCAGATTCCTGGTTCCTGCCATCTTCGTTGTGGTCGAGAAACCTGTCGGGCGCCAAAGCGTCCGGCATGGAACCTCTGCCTTCACCGGCGCAGGGAGACTGAGATGAAAGCGTACTATTCGATTGCGATTGCCGCGGCGGCATTGGTCCTCAGCGGATGCACCGTCGGTCCCGATTACAAGCGGCCCCAGGTTGCCGTCCCGGCGAGTTTCCGCGCACCCCAGGCAACAGAAGCCCCGTTGGCGGAATCCCAGGCCGCGTCGCTCGCGGACCTGAAGTGGTTCGAGGTTTTCCGCGACCCGCAGTTGCAGGACCTGATCAAGGTCGCTCTCGAGCAGAACTACGATCTGCGCGACGCGGTGGCCCGGGTCGACGAGGCGCGCGCAAATCTCGGGATCACCCGGTCCAACCAGTACCCGCAGGTGAGCGCCTCAGGAGATCTCCAGTTCACACGCTTGTCGCGGGATGGGCAGTTTCCGCTGCCGTCGTCGTTTGTCGCCAACCAAAACCGCAATTGGGGGGAGGCAGCGCTCAATCTGCTGTCGTTCCAGATCGATCTCTGGGGACAGCTGCGCCGCGCCACCGAAGGCGCGCGCGCCAATCTGCTGAGCGCCGACTGGAACCGCAAAACAGTAATCACCACGGTGGTCAGCCAGGTTGCCGCTGATTACTTTCAGCTGCTGGAACTGGACTCCGAACTGGAGATTTCCCGAAGCACGCTCGCGACGCGACGCGAATCGCTTCAGCTCACGAATGATCGGCAAGGCCACGGCATCGCCACGCTACTCGACGTGCGTCAGGCCGAACAGCTTGTCGACAGTACTGCCGAGAGCATTCCCCAGCTCGAGCAGCAGATCGAGCAGACCGAGGACCAGATATCTCTGTTGCTCGGCAAGAGCCCGGGGAACATTGAACGGGCGCGCACCTTCACCGCGGACTATGTCCCGCCGGAGGTGGCCGCCGGCCTGCCTTCAGCGCTGCTGGAGCGGCGCCCGGATATCCGCGCAGCCGAGGAGGCACTGGTCGCTGCCAACGCCAACATCGGTGTGGCCAAAGCCGCATACTTCCCGCAGATCAGCCTGACCGGCTCGATCGGGGGGCAGAGCTCCAGCCTGGCGACACTGTTCGCCGGTCCGGCCGCCGCCTGGAGTTTTGTGCCGCAGCTGACGCAGCCGATTTTCACGGCGGGGAGGCTGAAGAACAATGTGCGGCTGGCCAGGGCCCAGCGCGAGGATGCGCAGATCGCCTGGGAGAAATCCATCAGCACAGCCTTTCAGGAAGTTTCCGACGCGCTGATTGCGCACCAACGCACGCGCGAAAGCCGCGTGGAACAGGAGAAATTAGTGACCGCTCTTGAGGACCGCAAACGTCTCGCCTATGCCCGCTATCAGGGTGGCGTGGACACACAACTCAACGCCCTTGATGCGGACCGCGATCTGCTTTCGGCCGAACTGACGCTTGAGCAGGTCCGCTACGCAGAACTCGTCAGCGTGGTTCAGCTCTATAAGGCCCTCGGGGGCGGATGGCACTGAGGTCGTTATGAACGGACTTCAGTTCTTTGTGCACAACGATCCCGACGCGGTGCGGATCGAGCTCGCGGGGAGCCTCCTCGGAGTGGATGTAGAAACCGTCCGTCAGGCCTGGCAAAAGGTAGCCTTAGCGGATGCGGTGAAACCTGTGATCGTCGATATCACCTTCATCACAGAAGCAGACGAACACGGTCGAGCGCTACTCCTCGTCATGCATCGGCTCGGCGCACGGATCATCGCTCAATCGCCCGAGTCATCCGCGATCGCTCAACCGATCGTGATCCAACCGATTGAGACTGATGGTTCGAAGCCGGGCTGGTTCCATCGGCTCATCATGTTCCTGCTGGAAGAGCGGCCTGCGGTGCCGCGCTTCCTCTACCTCGTTGTCTTGCATACCGCTGACAAATCCTTCCCGTTTCTTTCGGATACGGCTAGTAAGATGTCGTTCGAGGGGTACCGACAATTGGGTGGACCGTGGGGATGACGGTATCATCCGCAGGATCACTTCCGGGAAAGGGACAATTCTGGAGTTCCGCGGTATTTACGGCGCGAATTCGATCTGGGGAATCGCGCCCTGCCCGGCGTCCGACGGAGCGCCCCAGCGCCAGGCTCAATACTCCTATTTTTGCAGTGGATGATTTTTAAACGTTTGGTAGCGCTAACGGGGGTCGAACCCGATTTCGCCGCGTTCTCCTGCTTCCTATAAGTTACTGAAACCCCTGCGGGCAGGCTGACTGGCCGTACGCCGACGGTTCACGGCTGGCTGTAGGACATCCGTAACGGATAAATATCTCAATCGCCCAGGAAGCGAGATGAAAATCACGTCTTTGGCGTCGGATCTGTAGGGGAGCGTAATGCGCCGGGACCAGCTTTGGAGGTCTGGCTCGATTTCTTATTCACGGTCGTTCAGCCCAATCGACACAACGCAGCGTTACTACCGCTTTGGTGGGCGCGATGCGACTCGTCACTGATTCGTCTGACTCTTGCTGAAGCTACCTGCGCCTCCACGAATCTAAATATCGTCCATTGTACTCGCAGCTCGAATAGATCCAAAATGGAGAGTCGGACAAGTGCGTTGGTAACATGAGTATCTCCGGCTTAAGGGAACCAGAAACGGCTGATGGGACAAACCGAAGAACTGACAAAACGCAGATCGTCATTTTAGGTGGCGGGTTCGCTAGCGTTGAGGCCGCACGGTACCTCGATCGGACGGCCGCGAAGCGGAGTGATGTCGAGGTGACTCTCGTTAGCGCGGAGAACTTCACTCTTTTTACCCCCATGCTTCACGAGGTGGCTGCCGGTGATCTTGAGCCGGTCCACATCTGCAACCCGCTTCGCAAACTGCTTCGCCGCGTCACCATCTTGAGTGGGCAGATTAAAGCGATTGACGTTCCGGCGCGGCGAGTAACGATCTTCTACGGAGTCGGGGGACTTTCCCTTGAGTTGCCGTTCGATCACCTCGTTCTGGCACTGGGTTCGGAAACAAGTTACTTCGGAATACCGGGCTTAGCCGACCAGGCGCTTGGCATCAAGAGCCTTGGCGACGCCGTGATGCTTCGGGCCGAAGTGATCGCAATGCTCGAAATTGCCAGCGTCGAGCCCGACCCTGATCGTAGGCGGCGAATGCTCACGTTCGTGGTTGCGGGCGGTGGTTTTTCAGGTGTTGAGACGGTCGGGGCCATCAATGATCTCGCCCGCGGCAGCCTTCCACATTATGGCCGGGTCGATCCGCGCGAGGTCCGCGTTGTATTGATCCACGGCGGACCGGTGATCCTTCCTGAACTCGGGGAGACGCTTGGCCTCTACGCGCAGGAGAAACTCAGGAAACGCCAGGTCGAGATCAAGCTCCGCACCAGGGTCGTCGCATACGCAGATGGTGCGGTGCACTGTGATGATGGAGAGAAGGTTCCCGCCGAGACTCTGGTGTGGGCCGCCGGCATTTCGCCGAGCCCGGTCCTGAAAGACACTCCATGGGAACTGCGCCAAGGAAAAGTACTGGTTGATTCGACTCTGGAAGTCCCCGGCTTTTCTGGAGTATGGGCGGTGGGCGATTGCGCGGCGATCATCGATCCAACGTCCAATACTCCGTATCCCCCAACCGCCCAACACGCCCTTCGCGAAGGCCGGCGCGCAGGCAAGAACATATCCGCTCGGTTAAAAGGAGAAAGAACAACACCCTTCCGATACAAGGCGCCGGGACAGCTTGCATCCATCGGCCGCCGGACTGGCGTTGCGAGGGTTTTCGGCCTCAAGTTTTCGGGGGTGTTGGGATGGGCGCTGTGGCGGATGGTCTACTTGATGAAACTGCCCAGGCTCGAGAAGAAATTGCAGGTCGGGCTGCAGTGGCTTCTCGACGTGGTCTTCGAGCGTGACATCGGTCAGTATGTCACCCTTAGGGACATTGAGACCCTCAATCGGGTACTCGAAGCAACCAAGCGTCGCAATTTAGGAGGGTGAGTAAGCGATTCAACGCGTCACTGGCTCTCCGGAACTCGCTATTGCGCTCATGAGCGGGTTGCGGACGCAGACCGAGCGCCGTGCGGATGCGTTCCTTGCGGTCAAGTTGCATTATGTGGCCAGGGGCTGGCCGCCACTGCAGAGAATGGACGCGTCAGGCGATAACCTGGCACATAACCGTCAGGCTTCGTAGCATCATGATCTTCCGTTCGGGATTTCCAAACGGAGATTGTCATGCTCGAACGCTAGGTCGTCAAGCCGATATATTCCTTGTTTCTATCCTCTTTTTCTTTGTATTTCCCCTCGACGGTATATTTCTTCAGCATTTTCCGGCTCGCTCCTGTTCCTTTGATCATCTCCGTCTCCGAACTGTACATATGCTGCGTCCGCTGGATGATCTCTCCCTTCAGTTCTTCGAGAATGGCTTCGATCTTCTTGTTATAGAGCTCGGCCAGGTGATACTCCCGTCTGATGGGCGGGGGCGCGTCCTTCACTTTTGCCCGCACCTGATTCAGTTCATCGCGAAGAACGTCGTCGGGATCATCCGGAAGGTGTGTTGCCGCGTGCTCGAGGTAAAGGTGAGCTCTGTCGTAACCGCCCGGGCCGGGAGTCGAGACCAGTGCAATCTCCGCCTTCGCGAGATAGGCGCGCGCGAGAGAGCGCCGCTGCTTTCCCTGCTTCGCCAGGCTCAGCGCCACATCAGACTCCTCCTCCGCCGTCCGGAAGTTCTTTCCTCCCCACGATGATGCCAGGCTGAGGGCGACTTTGGAAAGCAGGAGGTGAATACGCGACAGGAGGACAGGGTCCGGGTATCCGTTACAGCGATCAAGTAACGATACCGCCTGCGTTCTGGCGCGTGAATAGTTCTGTTCATCGAAGGCGATGTACGCCTTTCCAAGCGCCAGCGTAGCCAACATATGCAGGCTGACCTTCGGGATGTCCCTCGCACGTGTCTCCGCCTCGTCCAGCACCTTTCTTGCGGCGTCTCTCAGTTCTTTCGCGTTCGTTTTCCGCTCTGAGGCCAACAAGCTCAGTGCTCGCGCTTCGCCGTGCATGGCGTGCAGTATTCGCCGATGGGGCGGCCCCTTGTACATCAGGCCCTTCTCTGCGCCCCTGGTTTTGTTTGTAAGGAGGTTCAGGTAGTTCGTTGGCTGCGGGCCTTCGCGGCAAGTCGCGCACTCGCCCCCCAAACTTCCGAATGATCTCGACAAGGGCGTCTTCCTGTTTGCGTTTCGCGTCTTCGTCTTCGGGTTGGATCCAGTGGCGACATCGATTCCTTCGGGCTCGCGAGGAGTTTCGCCTCATTCTAGTACGGCAACGCCGGAAGCAGCCTGGTACGGCAACGCCGGAAGGACCCAATTACTGCGCAGCGAACCTGAGCGGGATCAATCGCTTAGGATGATGGCTCTGGCTCGCACGGAAATCGAAATTACCCCGATTACCAGGATTACAACGTTTGCAGATTCTCCTCTGAGCCACGGTTTGATAGCTAGCGCCGTTAGCCGGCGCTGCGCTGGTAAAGCCTGCCTCACGACCAACTTTCGGGATAAGTAAGCCGCGTAAGCGACCGGTAATAAGGACCGCTAATTACCTGAATTACTAACACTTGTCAGCTTGAAATCATGCGCTCAAAACTGAGAGTGCAGCCGCCAGATTTGCCGCGTTGCGAATGTCAAGGCCCCTTCGGATGTTCCCGGCGAGGCCACTACAAAGCGAGGAAGAGATGAATCAACCGATAGGACGATACGTATTCACACAGAGCGAGAACAAGCATCTTCGTGAGCTTGCGAACAAGGAACCAATTGCCGCAGGCGCAGGCATACCGATGGGTGGTGCTTGCAGTGGCGACTATCGCGCAGGCTAGCGCCTGCTTTGTGGTGCAGGGCATGGGCACATTGGCGCCCTACATCCAAAGCGCTCTGCACCTGAGGGCTTCCGAAATCGGGCTGCTTGTTTCGGCGGCTCAACTGGTGCCGCTTGTGGGCCTTCTCCTCGCCGGGGAGTTGCTGGACAGATTCGGTGAACGGGTGACGGTCGGGGTAGGCGTGATCATGGTCGCGATTGCGCTCGCGGCAGGTTCGTCCGCGTCGAGCTATAAGAGCCTGCTCGTATGGCTCGTTGCAATCGGCGTTGGATATAGCACGGTGCAACCGGGCGGCAGTAAGCTGGTAGCGCACTGGTTCTCCGGTTCGCAACGCGGGCTGGCGCTCGGCATCCGTCAAGCGGGCCTGCCGATTGGTGGCGCGCTGGCCGCATTCATCTTCCCGATTGTGGTGGGCACCGGAAACTGGCAGGCGGCCTTTCTCCTCGGATCCGCGGTCGCCCTCGTCGGCGGCACGCTCTTCATACTCATTTATCGATCGCCCGGTGCGGTACGGAAACAGACCGACGTTCAGAAGACACCCATGCTGATGGCTCGGCTTGAGCTGCTTCAAAACAGTGCAATGCGAAAAATTGTGTGGTCGGGGATGACCCTGATGGGCAACCAATACGGCATCCTGGTGTTCTTCACACTTTACCTGCGCGATCGGTTCGGTGCGCCCGCGGCTCTCGGGGCACGACTATTGCTCATTGTGCTGGTCGCGGGCGCGATCGGTCGCGTCATCCTGGCGGCATGGAGCGATCGATGCAGGGCTGGGCGGTACGTTCCTGTTGCGACCTGTATGTGCGCGACAGCTGCCGGCCTGCTCGCCCTTGTGTTGTTGCCATCGGCTTCGATGCTGTCGATTTCCTTGATCGCAGTTTGTCTCGGGTTCTTCGGGTTTGGCTGGTTCGGGCCGTGGATCGCATACGTGGCCGAATTTGCGCCGCCGCAGCGCGCTGGTTTCGGGATCAGTCTGGCGATGACGTTCAATCAGGTGACGGTAATCGTCTGCCCTCCGGCGCTTGGGACGTTGAAGGATTTTGCCGGAAATTACACCGCTTTATGGCTGGCGCTCGTCGCCGCTCTCACGATTGCCGCGGTAATGACGACGATTCCGAACTCTGCGGCCGTCTGCCTTACCGAAATTACAGGTAAGCCCGGCGACCCCCTACATTAGATTTTTCGTCTGGTTGGGGTGGAAAACTGAATGTGTGCATAACTGCCCGTTTGTTAACTGCATTGTTTCTGTGCTGGCTGAACAGGGGATAGCCGATTTCGCCGTCGCATTTTCGGCAGCGGTGGCTGCGCTGTCGGGAATTCGCTTATTCAACTGGAAGAGGGGTGCCGGAGGGTCATCCTTTGCGGCGTGTCTGGACGATCGTGGATAAAGCCTCCGGGCGCTTCGACCAGATCTGCCGCGAGGATGGCAGTCGATCCCGCCGGAACGACTCTTGCTAGCTCTCAGCCGCTACAGATTCTGTACTCGGTGTGCAGCCAGCGAACGCTTATGGAGCATTTAGATGAGAACGTGCTGTTTCGCTGGTTTGTGGGATTGTCGGCGAACGAGCCGGCGAGAATTCGAAATGGAATCGAGCCTTGGCCCGTCTTTTTAGGGGCTGCCCGGGCCAAACCCTGTACATCAAATTTGCAAGTATATGATATTAAAATAGTTGGTAGCGCTAACGGGAATCGAACCCGTATTTAAGCCTTGAGAGGGCTCCGTCCTAACCGTTAGACGATAGCGCCAGAACTTGCTCTAGAATACCAGACTTCCGATACCCTGGTTTTCCAGCCGGGCGAGTTCTCAAAAGGGCCACAGACGTCCTTCGCCGGGCCCCCAGGTAAACCCGGAAACCAGCCGCAGCTGATTGCGGACGGCGCCCGGATCGTCCAGATCGAAATGCCGGAACTCCGCCGAGAAATCCCACGCAACGCCTCGATTGAACGTTCGCGTGATCGCGATCCTCCCGTAATCGCTCTCGTAATTCCCCAGGTTCTGCCCGATTGCAACCAGCATATCGCGCCCGAATCCCATCCTCAGCGCGTATCTTCGATTAAACGGCATCGTGAAGCCGGCGCCGAAGGATTCCTGCTCCGAGGTTTGAAAAATCCCGTTGCCTGGAGAAACGGCGTGCGCAAACGCGAGGCTTGCCGTGGCGCCGTGGCGAAAGTCTTTGACGAGTTGCGCCGAAATATCGCTCGTCAGTGTTGTCGCCTGGGAGTCGATGATCCCGGTGCTTTGTCCGAGGAGCGCGGCGATCGAGGGTGCAATCTGGATCGTCTCCTGACCGAAAGTGTGCACGTTTGAAACTCCGCCGCGCAGGCGCAGTTGCATGGACCGGCTGAAAGCGCGCGAATAGATCAGCCCGACTGTGTTGAAGTTGCTGTTCCCGACGCCGTGTTGATAAGTATAGTTGTTGAACGTGTAGTAGGCGCCCACCGTCGTCTTCCTCGTCAGGCGGTAAGCCACGTCAACCCGAGCCTGTTGTCCCGTCATACCCAGAAGAGCCGGGTCGTCGCGACTGATCCCAAACCACGCCCCGCCGAAATCGAAAGACAAGCGGGCGGTCTTCTGCCATTTGATATCCGCCTGGGACGCGAGCTGCTTGAGTCCCGAATCGGTAATCTGAACGTTAGGGCTGCTGGAAATATTGATACCCGCCACCGATGATGAAGATCCGAGGTAAGGGTTTGCCAGAATATAGTTCTGCGCCAGAATTTCGCCGCTCTCCGCAAGATTGAGCGAAACATGCCGCGAAATTACATGCGTGTAATCCACGGTGCCGCTGTTGTTTGCGCCGCTGAATCCGCCAGGTCCCGAGTCCTGGGTATAATTTCCGGTGTAATTTACCGCGAGGACATCACGACGAAAATAGTGGGTGCCCGCCAGGCTCCATTTGAGTTCCACGCCACTAAGGGCCGAGTTCCCGGGCGAACCGTCCGGATTGGTGACCTTAACTACGCCGGTGTCGTAAACTCCATCAACGCCGAACAGTTCCGTCCAGGCCTGATTCTGCAAAATCAAAGGACGACTTGTCGAATAACTGCGGCTGAGCACTGCTGGACCCGAATATTCCTCCACCAGGTCGCTGCCGTCAATGCCCGCGTCGCTATCTTGATTGTTTGAGCGTTTGGCGCTGTTTCGCTCGGACTCCGCGATCGAACCCGGGGTCGGGTTGGGCTGATTCGCGCCTTGATTGTCTTTCGCAGGGCTCTTTTTCTCCTGCTTACCGCTGTCCTTGTCGACGTCCAGAGGATCGAACTCCCGAATCTCCAAGGCACGCTGCTCCGCCGGGGTGACTGCCGGACCCGGCGTCAACGGAAGCTGGTCTTGACTCTGATCCGGCTTCCCCGCAGACTGGGGTGCGTCGCGTCCGGGCTGGGCTTGCTGCTGCTCCGCTTGTCGCGAACCCGCTGGCGCGGGCGATTCCTGCGCGAGCAGAGACTGCGCAAGGAGACATCCTCCCCAAACGGAAAGGATTAGAGCGCGATTGTATCCTCCGAGACGCATTCTAGAAAGTCTGACGTTGAGCGCGGCCGTTGTCAATAGCCCCTTTTCGGACGCCTGTTAGCGTCCCGGGACACCGCTATTATCTCGTGTATGCAATTCCATACGGAATACCTGACGTTTAGAACCAGGAAACATAGAGAATACATCAACATAACGCCGCAGGTTGAGGCCGCGCTGGTGAAAAGCGGAATCCGTGAAGGTATGGTACTGGTGTCCGCCATGCACATTACCGCCGGCGTCTACGTGAACGACGCCGAGGACGGGTTGATCAGCGATATCGACGAGTGGCTGGAGCAGCTCGCTCCTTTCCGCGAGGACTATCGTCATCACCGCACGGGAGAAACGAACGGCGACTCTCACCTCAAGAGCCTGATCGTGCACCATGAGGTGATCGTTCCCGTGACACGGGGAAACTGGATTTCGGCCCCTGGCAGCAGGTTTACTATGCGGAGTTCGATGGTCAAAGGCCGAAGCGAGTCATCATTAAGGTGATGGGCGAATAGCTTCCCCGGCCAGCCATGCCAATCTGGGATGAGAAACGAGACACCACATGTCACCGCCGAGTAGAAGTCTCACTGAAATCGACGTTCTCTGGATCACGGCCGGACTCGGGTGCGACGGCGACACGATCTCCATGACAGCAGCAACGCAACCCAGCATCGAGGATCTGATCCTCGGCGCTCTCCCCGGCGTCCCGCGGATGAACCTCCACAACCCGTTTTTGTCCCGCGAGAACGGCGACGAGTTCATGGAGCGTTTTCGCCACGCCGCGGAAGGTGGATCGAACCCGTTCATTCTGGTTATTGAGGGCTCGATTCCGGACGAAAAAAACAAGGCTGAAGGCTATTGGGCTGGCTTCGGAACCGACAAGGTAACCGGGCAGCCCATCTTGACGTGCGACTGGATCGATCGACTGGCGCCGCGAGCCTGGGCCGTCGTGGCGTCCGGTACTTGCGCGGCCTACGGCGGGGTTCACGCCATGGCGGGCAATCCCACAGGCTGTATGGGCCTGATGGACTATCTCGGCTGGAAGTGGAAATCGGCCGCCGGGGTTCCCATTGTTAATGTTCCCGGCTGCCCCGTCTTGCCGGATAACATGACCGGCACATTGCTCTATCTCCTTTATCAGATTGTCGGACTTGCCCCTCCGATCCCGCTCGACGAGGTGGGACGGCCCACCTGGCTTTTCGGAGAGACGGTCCATGAGGGCTGCGACCGCGGCGGGTACTACGAGCAGGGGTCGTTCGCCGCAACATACGGGGGTAAGGAATGCATCGTGAAACTGGGATGCTGGGGACCGGTCGTCAACTGCAACGTGGGCAAACGCGGGTGGATGGAGGGCATCGGCGGCTGTCCCAATGTCGGTGGAATCTGTATCGGCTGTACCATGCCGGGCTTCCCGGATAAGTTCATGCCGTTCATGAATCAGCCGCCCGGCTCGCTTCTCTCTTCAAATGCGATCATGACGTACGGAAGGGCTATCCAAGCCTTGCGGCGCTTCACCCAGGCGTCGATGAATAAAGAGCCGGAATGGCGTCGGAGGGTACCCGGTTAGCATGGCATCCGGTTCGGGACTACCAGACAAGGAACAGGCGGAAATCATACTCGCCAGCCTGGCCGGTGTCTATTTTCCCGACGGAAACTCTGGAAACTCCGCGGATCGGTTCGTGGCGGAGTTTCTCAGCCGCAAACCGGAAACCAGACTCGCGGACCCCGACGCCGGAACGCGCTACAAGACGCTGGTGGAACAGATACCCGCCGTGATCTTCGTGGCTCTTCTGGGCGAGGGAACCGGCGAAGCGTATGTCAGTCCCTACATCGAACAGGTTCTGGGATTCACTCAGGAAGAATGGCTGAACGATCCCGTGCGATGGTATGCGCAAATTCATCCCGAGGATCGCGGGCGCTGGAGCAGCGAAGCGGCCAACCTTTTTCTGACGGGTGAGCCGCTCCGTTCGGTTTATCGCGTTCTGGCGCGCGACGGGCGCGTGGTCTGGTTCAATTGCGATGCGAAAATGGTCCGCAACGCCGAAGGGCGGCCCTGGTTCATCCATGGTGTGGCTTTCGACATCAGCGATTTGAAGCGCGGCGAAGAAGCGCTCCGGAAATCCCACGATGAGCTCGAGCTCCGGGTGAAACAGCGGACGGCCGAACTGGAAGGCGAGATTGTTGCGCGGAAGCAGACTGAAGTGTAACTGCTGCGCCGCACGTCCGAACTGGCCCAATCCAACGAAGATCTCGAGCAGTTTGCCTGGTCCGCGTCGCACGATCTTCAGGAACCGGTTCGCAACGCCGCTCTCTACAGCGAGTTGCTGCGAAAGCGGTATCAGGGCAGGATCGACGTGCAGGCCGATTTCTTTCTCGATGTCATTCTCGAGGGCTCCCGCAGGATGGGCGCCCTCATCCGCGACCTTCTGGCGTATGCGCAGGTCTCCGGCCTGGCCGCGGATGACGCCGACGCTATCGACAGCGGGGCGGCGCTGGAAAACGCGATTCGAAATCTGGACTTCGCTGTGCGGGAGAGTCGAGCGCTGATCGAATCGGCTTCGTTACCAGGCGTTCGCATGCGCGAGGTTCATTTGCAACAGGTCTTTCAGAACCTGATTTCGAATGCGATCAAATACCGCCGCAAGGACCATCTTCTAAAGATCGAGATCTCGGCGCGGCCGCACGCGGCTCCCGGGTTTCACGAATTTTGGGTTCGGGACAACGGACCGGGCATCGAACCGGAGTATCACGCTCAGATCTTCGCACTGTTCAAGCGGCTGCAAAGAGACGATGGCCGCAGCGGAACGGGGTTGGGTCTTGCAATCTGCAAGCGAATGGTCGAGCGCTACGGCGGCAGGATCCGAGTCGAGTCGGAACTCGGAGCCGGGTCGGTATTTTTCTTCACGGCGCCAGCTGCGGATATCATCTAAATGTCGATGAATCAATGGACCACGGTACATTGGTTAGGTGTCACTCGACGCCGCACTTCGTTACGCCGCCGAGCGGAACGGTATCCAGCAGGACTTCTGGGACGTCTTCGGCCACCGGCATTTCACTGAGCCCGGGACCAATCGCGCGATCCTGACGGCGCTGGGCTTCGATTGTTCGTCGGAAGAATCGCTGCGCGCATCGCTCGCACTGCGCGAGGAGGCTGAGCGCTCTCGCCCGCTTCCTCCCGTCCTGGTGATCAGCGAAAACGACCCGATCCGCATTGCTGGCAACTTCGATATGGAGATTGTCACGGAAAAGGGTGACAAGTATCAGGTCCACATAAAGAAGGGGGTCGCCGATCCTTCCGTGAAATTGCCGCTCGGCTATCACGAGGCGCGCGCCGGCGATTGCGCAATGAGGCTGATCGTTACCCCGGACTGCGCTCATCTTCCCGAGCCGGGGAAACACGCGGGCCTGGGCATAACCCTTTATGGGCTGCGGTCACGCCGGAACTGGGGCTGCGGCGATTTTCGCGATCTCGCCGATCTTATCGATTGGGCGGTGATCACCCTTCACGTGGATTTCATCGCGCTGAATCCCCTGCACGCGATACACAACCGGCGTCCTTACAACACCAGTCCTTACCTGCCGAACAGCATCTTCTATCGCAACTTTCTGTATCTGGATGTCGAGGGGGTTCGAGGCTTCGAACGAATTCGCCAGAAGTTTGAAACTCCGGAAACACTGGCGCAGATGGCCGCCCTGAGAGATGCGCCCACCGTCGATTACGAACAGGTAGCGGCACTCAAACGCCGGGCGCTCGACCTGGTTTTTGAGGCCAACCCACCCGAAGTGGATTGTGGAGCCTGGATCGCGGGCGAAGGCGACCTGTTGCGTCTTTACGCAACATATTGCGCGCTCGACGAGCATCTCCACGCGGAGAACCCGGACCTCTGGGTGTGGCCCGACTGGCCCGAAGAATACCGGGATCCGGAAAACGCGGCCGTCCGAAAGTTCGCGGCCGGGCACGAGCGGGAGATCCTGTTCCACGGCTGGCTGCAATGGAATGTGGACATCCAGCTGGCGCGGGTCCAGCAGCGCGCTCTGGCGGCGGGCATGAGCATCGGCCTCTATCACGACCTGGCGCTGGCCACCGACCGCTTCGGCTCCGACCTCTGGGCCCACCGAAAGTTTTACGTGCCGGGATGCGGAGTGGGCTCGCCGCCCGATGCATTTTCACCGACCGGGCAGGATTGGTCTTTCCCTCCGCCGAACTCAAGACAGCACGTGGCCGACGGGTACCGGCTGTATGCCGAGTCGATTCGCAAGTCGTTGCGGCACGGCGGGGCGTTGCGTATCGACCATGTGATGCGGCTGTTCCGCCTCTACTGGATTCCCGCCGGAAGCGACGCCGCGCACGGCGCCTATGTACGCGACCGCCCGGACGACCTGATCCGAATTCTGGCGCTCGAAAGCGTCCGCAATAACGCCGTTATCGTCGGCGAGGACTTGGGGACAGTGGAGCCCGAAGTCAGGAAGACCCTTGCGCGCTTCGGCATCCTTAGTTACCGCGTTCTCTATTTCGAACGCATCTATTCCGGAGAGAACGACGGAGTCTTCAGATCGCCCGACCAGTATCCGGCGCAGGCGCTGGCCGCTTCGACGACGCACGATCTGGCCACGATTGCGGGATTCTGGACCGGCGAAGACATCAAAGCCCGCTTTGCCGCCGGAACGATCGATCGCGATTCCTGTGACGCCCAGCAGGCCGACCGTGTGCGCGACAAGCAGCGCCTGCTCGATGCGCTTTTCGAAGCCGGACTGATGCCGGCCGGCTATCAGAATCGGGCCGATCTGATTCCGGAACTTACGGGGGAACTTCACTATGCGATCGTCGGTTTCCTCGCCAGAACGCCTTCCGTGCTGCTGCTGGTGAATCAGGAAGATCTGACCATGGAGAAGAACCAGCAGAACCTTCCCGGCACAACGAATCAGTATCCGAACTGGAGCCGCAAAATGCGCTGGTCGATCGAAGATCTCAGAGGGCTGAAAGAAGCGCGGGATTGCGCGGCCATGGTCGCCTGGTGGATTGGAACTACCGGCCGCGCGATGCGCCGGCCGTAGATAACGTTCCCTTCCGTGCCAGCACCCCTAAAGGGGATACTGGGGTCGCGGCTGGGAACGGTGCGTTGATTTCGTAGAAGTTACCCAATAAACAGCGCCGGAACACCCTTCTTTACACTTATTCACGATCTACAGATGTAATAAAAGGTAACAATCAAAGTTACCTTCCGTCTCAACGGAATCGGGTCACGAGATTATGCGAACACAGGTGTGGATGAAGTGCGGGACAATGGCTGTCCTGCTGGCAGTCATGGCGCTGACCGGCGTTGGGCAGCGCGAAGCAAGCGCTCAGAATGTGGGGTCGATCCGGGGAACTGTCACAGATCCCTCGGCAGCGGTCATACCCGGCGCTACGGTTGTGGCGACCGGGAATGGCGTGGCCCGGTCCGCGAAGACGGACGGCCAGGGACACTACACGTTGCCGAATATGCCGGCCGGAACGTACTCGGTGAGCGCGAGCGCCAGCGGCTTCGTAGCCTTCTCGAAACCCGATGTCAGTGTACCGGCAGGCGCCGCGAGTCCGCTCGATATCGCGCTGCAGATTGCGACGGAGACGCAGCAGGTGCAGGTGAACGAGTCGGCCACGGCCGCTCTTTCCACTGACGCGTCGAGCAATGCAAGCGCTCTGGTTCTGAAAGAAGCCGACCTTGACGAACTTCCCGACGATCCCGACGATCTTCAGTCGGATCTGGAAGCGCTCGCCGGGCCTGCGGCCGGTCCGAATGGAGCGCAGTTTTTCATCGATGGTTTCAGCGGCGGCCAGCTGCCTCCCAAGAGCTCGATCCGCGAGATTCGCATCAACTCCAATCCGTTCTCATCCGAATTCGACGCGCCGGGCTTCGGGCGCATTGAAATCCTGACGAAGCCCGGCACGGATAACATCCACGGCCAGGCATATATTAACTACGGCAATAAGGTCTTTGACAGCCGCAATCCTCTGCTGACCGGGGAGTGGCCCGGTTATGATCTGACTCAGATCAACGCCAACATCGGCGGCCCGCTGGGTAAGAAAGCATCTTACTTCTTCGATTACAGCAGGCGCGAGATCAACGAGAACGCGCTCGTGAATGCGCAGGTTGTGGGTCCGGCTCCGACGTTTACGATACCCACGCCTTTTAACCAGGCGGTACTTACTCCGAATTATCGGTGGGAGATCAATCCCCGTCTCGACTATCAGTTGAACTCATCGAATACGCTCGTCGTTCGATACAACCATATACAGACGTCGTCGGAAGGGGGCCTCGGAGGGTTTGCTCTTCCAACCCAGGAAACGCTGACTGCCGGCAGGAACAATCAGGTTCAGATCACCGAAACCGCGGTACTCGGTACCGTCGCGGTGGACGAAACCCGGTTTCAGTTCCGCGACAACCATACAAACATCAATGCCACCGGAGATACAACTATCCCGGGCATCGATGTAGCGAGCTCCTTTAATTCGGGCGGCGCGCCTTTCACCATCCCCAATTACACCGACACCAAAGGCTATGAGCTAACCAACGTCGTTACACTGTCGAAAGGGAAACATGCGGTCAAAGTTGGCGCCCGCCTGCGCCAGACCGATGAAGGCAGCAGCTCATCAACAAACTTCAACGGCTCCTGGCTCTTTCAAAAGCCAAGCGCCCTCGCCACCGGCCCCGGCGGCTGTCTCGAGTCTTATGGGGCCAATCCCACGTCCCTCGATCTTTATCAGCAAACCCAGATATTACTTTATGAGGGCGTCCCGATAGCCAACATCGTCGCGCAAGGTTGCGGACCCAACCAGTTCACGCTCAGTGGCGGAATAGCCGTTCAAGGCGTACGCCAGTTCGATCTGGGCGCTTTTGTCCAGGACGACTGGCGTATCCTGCCCAATCTGACCGTCAATCTCGGTGTCCGCTACGAAACTCAGAACAATATCAGCGACCATAACGACTGGGCGCCCCGTGTAGGCATTGCGTGGGCTCCTGGAGCTAAGGGAAAGACAGCTTCGAAGACCGTGATCCGCGCCGGTTACGGCATCTTCTATAGCCGGTTCGCCGAAGCGAATACTCTGAATGCGCTGCGATTCAACGGCGTGGAGCAGACCAACTATTCGACCACCAATCCCCTCGCGATGGTGTTTTACCCCGAGCTTCCGCCGACGACGCTTCTGACGTCGTTGAATCAGGCGATTTATACGGTCGACTCAAACATGAAGTCCCCTTATCTGAGTCAGGCAGCTATCTCAGTCGACCGGCAATTGCCGGGCCGTACTCAGGTGTCGGTGCAGTACGTGAACACGCGTGGCGTCCATGTTCTCCGTCAACGAGACATCAATGCGCCGAACTCCGCCGGCGTGCGGCCGTTCGCGGGAACCGACGTCCCGAATGCGGATGGCGACATCTACCAGTACGAAGATAGCGGACTTTTCAAACAAAGCCAGTTCACGGTAAACGCGAATTCGCGCCTGAACTCTCACCTGCAGTTACAAGGATACTATTCATACAGCCAGGCCAACACGAACGTCAGCTCTACCGCCGGATTCCCGATGGATCAGTACGATACCAGTCTTGATTGGGGCCGGGCGCCTTACGATATCCATAACCGCGGATTCATCGGCGGCACGGTAGGGCTGCCCCTGCGATTGCAATTGAACCCTTTTGTGACGATGCAGTCGGGAGCGCCCTTCAATATCACGACCGGCGGCGAGTACGACGGACAAAATGACCAGCTTTTAAACGGACGTCCGTCGTTCGCGCAGTGTGTTGCTGCGCAGAATATAGTTATTTCCCGATTTGGCTGCTTCAACACCCAACCCGCTGCCGGGGCGGCTCTGATACCGGTCAATTACGGCGATGGCCCAGCACAGTTCAGCGTTAACCTGCGCCTCAGCCGGACGTGGGGCTGGGGAGAGCGAAAAGGCGCGGCTCCAACCGGTCGACAGGGTGGCGGCGGCCCGGGTGGCGGCGGCCCGGGTGGCGGTGGATTCCCTGGCGGTGGCGGTGGTGGTCCTCGCGGCGGATTTGGCGGTGGCGGTGGCGGCCGCGGCGGCGGCGGATTTGGTGGATTAGGCGGCGGAAATACCGGCAAGCGCTACAACCTGACAGCGACCGTGTCCGCCCGGAATGCTTTCAACCACGTTAATCTGGCGCAGCCAATCGGCAATCTTTCATCGTTGTCGTTTGGCGAGTCGACGCAGATCAACAACGGCAACAGCGCGGCCGGCAACCGAAAGATCGAATTCCAGTTGCGCTTCCAGTTCTGACAAGCGGGCCTTCCGTAGCCGCATGTTAGGCTGACCGCATGCAATCGGATATCGGATCGGTCTGCATTACCCATCTGGAGTTTATGAAATGGGCGGACGAGAGTTTTCTCGCCGCCCTTTCTCCGTTGTCGGCCGAGCAACACAATCACGACGCGGGAAGTTCATTCAAGAGCATGCTGGGTACGCTGAACCATGTGTATCTGGCCGAGCGTGTGTGGCTGAAACGGTTGCATGGCGCGCAGGATGCCCGGATCGCCGATTTGCCGGTTCCCGAAGACATCGCCGCGCTCAACGCGGAGTGGCTGGAGTTGCATCGCATGTGGCTCGACTGGGCAGGTTCTCTCAAAGCCGAAGAGTGGTCCGAACCGCTCACATTTCGGAACAACAGAGGCATCGAATCCACAATGCCGACCTGGCAGATTGTGCTGCACGTAGTCAATCACGGCACATATCACCGCGGCCAGATCGCGACCATGCTGCGGCAAGCCGGCTTCACGCCGCCTGGGACGGACCTTATCATCTTCTACAGATCCAGATAGATGGCGGTTGCGATCGAAGTCGCAGCGGTTCTTTTTCTCGCTACGGTGATCCGCTCGGCATTTGGATTCGGCGAAGCTCTGGTTGCCGTGCCTCTGCTGGCGCTTGCCCTGCCGGTTGAAGTAGCGGCGCCGGTCGCGGTTCTCGCCTCGATCACGGTCGCGCTGATCGTTGTGATCCAGGACTGGCGAGCCATTCATGTACGCAGCGCGGGATGGCTGGTTCTCTCGACGTTTGCCGGCATTCCATTGGGGTTGTGGCTCCTGAAAACGGTGCCCGAGGTTGCCGCGAAAGCGGTACTGGCGTTGGTAATTGCCAGTTTTTCCACATATTCATTGGCGCGCCCCGGCCGCTACGAATTGAAGAACGACCGTCTCGCGTGGTTCTTCGGTTTCTGGGCCGGCGTGCTGGGCGGAGCGTACGGCATGAACGGACCTCCGCTCGCGATTTACGGTTCGCTCCGGAAATGGACGCCGGGGAATTTTCGGGCCACGCTGCAGGGGTATTTTCTGCCGGCGAGCATCGCGGGTATGGCCGGTTATTTTGTCGCGGGTTTGTGGACACCCGCGGTCAACCGGTTTTACCTGCTTTCGTTGCCGGGGGTAACAGTGGGGATTTTTTTGGGCCGGGCGATCAACAAGCGGCTGAATGCCCGGCAGTTTGTTCTGTATCTGCACGCGGGGCTGCTGGGGATCGCGGCGATTCTCTTGGTACAGGCTTTTCGACGGTAGGACCGGCGACAGGATCGCCGCGATCCCCAGCAGCCCCGCGTGCAGATAC
>Ga0206810_1028_pt1 | contig 26473 bp, 20 predicted proteins | sample Alteio_BWOrgCont_56_FD_152889 | JGI IMG/M metagenome (GOLD analysis project Ga0206810, IMG submission 152889) | Enriched cells from forest soil in Barre Woods Harvard Forest LTER site, Petersham, Massachusetts, United States -... | ecosystem: Environmental > Terrestrial > Soil > Temperate forest >...
TTTAAATTCAAATATAGCAGGTGTTTCAGGCCTTGGTATTTTTTAGCTTATGGGCAAGTTCTAATTGTTTGTACCAATTGTCTCCGTATTTTCTAATCAATGGTTCCTTTAAAAATTTATATACAGGTACGTTCAATTTTGACCCGCATTCGCATGCAGGCTTGCATATCTCCCATTTGTGATAATTAACCGCATCGTAATCCTTGTACTTAGTAATTCGCACAGGATAAAGATGGCACGAGATGGGTTTTTTCCATGTTATTTTCCCATCGTAAAAGGCCTTTTCAATGGCACACTTGGCAATTTTATTTTCAAAATATGTGAATGCACAATGCTTCCCTTTTACCAAAGGGGTGGTATAATCTCCATCTTCGTCAATAACAACAACGCCTTGCTTTTCAATTGCCTTAAGACCATCTTTGGGTAAATACGGTTTTACCTTATCCAAAACATCTTCCATAATTGCTATCTCTTCAACATCCAAAGGGGCACCGGAATCTCCGGCAACACAACACTCTCCTTTACATGCATTAAGGTCACAAACAAATTTTTTCTCCAGTAAATGTTCCGAAACTATTGTATTGTCTATTGCTATCATGTTTGGTTTACCATATATTAATAGTGCAAAGTTACCGATTTAAAAATTGTTGTTTCAACTCTATAAACACTTAATAGTTAATATTTAGTATAAGTAGCAATTATTGCCGTTTTTTTTGTGAGTAATTTTATCCCTATGAACAATGTATATATAAAAAGCAGTGTTGTAATTATCTGTTGTTTGTTTTTTATTTCAAAAAACCACTCTTACGCACAAAATACCACGGATAGTACCGTTGCTGAGGTGTCTGAAATCATTATCCCGCAAGGGGAAAAGATCAAGCATCAAAAAAGTTTATATTATGAAGTATATACATCGCAGGACCATTTTCCTGTTCCCGCATATTGGTACAAAATCATATTTATAAAAGACTGCTCTTTTCATTTTTCATTGTTCCCTCTTTACGAAGAGGATACATATGATCTGTATTGTTTTAAAATTCCCTCCGACATTGATGTTTGCAGTGCAATAACCCGAAATAAAACTATTTCCTGCAATACCGAAAGGGTATATAAAGATTATAACGATGAGGAAGTTAAAAATAAACCCGAATCAAAGTTTTTAGATTTGAACGAAGTACAGGTGAAGGCCGGCGACGCCATTTATATTGAAATATTCAGCACGAGCGGAAAAGATTGCGGGCATATTCTTGAATTTAAAACAAGTTCTTCGTTTTTTGTTGTTAAGCTCATTAACAGAAAATGCCCTACCCCTGAATTGTATAGTACTGACCAAACAATTCCTGTAAAACAATATAAAACCGTGGAAACCGAAAAAGAAGCCATTGAAATACTTAACACCACTTTTTGCAAATTAAAAGAAAACAAATTATTAGTTACATCCATTAAAATGAACAATAAAATTGTCTCTTTTAATCCCGGATTGGATTTTGTAAGTTACACAAAAAAGAGGGAGAATGCTAAAAAACGAGAGGAAGCAGCACTTCCCGTAAAACCGCTGCCTACTTCCACTATTGTGGTTCCCGAAAAGGTATCGTATGTTGAAATAGACACAATACCGGTTATTAAAATTGCCGCTGATACAACAAAGTTTTTAGCCAAAAAAGTAGAAAAACCAATTGTTGTAAAATCAACAGCCGATCTGGAAGACCTGCCACAACAGCAAACAAATCAAACATACAATGGTGCGATAAAACATTCCCGACTGGATATTGACAATGTACTATTTTCTCTGTTAGTAGATGATTTAAAAGAAAAAACAACATTAAACAACGAGCAAATAAAAGAATATACCGGAAAACTTAAAAGAGCCGGTACAAAAGAAGAAAAAGCAGAAATAACTGCTTCAATAAAAGAAGTCAGACAACAAATTACAGAACTTCAGGAAAAAACGAAGGAGGCCAAACTTAAATTAAAAAACATTCAAAAACTTTCGGCGGAAATCAAAGCGACTAAGAAAGTAAAGAGAAATTAATGTTATCTTTTTGTTAAGAATGTTTTTGGATGAATTCCAGAGCCATCGGATATACATCCCCTTCGCAATCAGAATGAGTTAAAATATCTATGTGTCCATAATCGTTTTTATTTCCGCTCGATTTGCCAAGAATACGGTATTGATGATTTTGCTCTCCGGTTTCATGCATTAGCAACTTCATGTCTCTGAGATTACAAATTACGTCATCGGCAATCCCTGCAACGTAAAGTGTTGGAGGCAATTTTATTTTTTTTAACGCAGCGGCATAATCAAACTTATCATACCAATCTATCCATCTTTCGTTTTTTACCCAATCGGCTGTTTCGTCGAATGATCTCTTCGTTTCATTATCCGAACCGGCTTTCAATTGCTTTGCGGCAAAAAATCCTCGCTGTTTAACACTTAATCGTGCAAATATGTTCCAAAGTATATTTATATTCCATAGTTGCTTTAAGCTTTTAATAATAACCTTTCGTTTGGTGGCAAAAAACACCATAGACGCTATTTTTACAGTGCCATAATTTCTGGCCAAGTAGGCCAATATTAAAACGCCTCCCCACGAATGGGAAACCCAATGCTGAGGTACATCTCCCTTCAGTTCTTTTATCTTGTTTATATATAACGGGAAATCGTATTTTAAAATTTCCGACAACCCGTGCTTACTGTATTTGTTTATCGATGGTTTACTTAAACCCCTGCCTCTCAAATCAACAACAAATACATCATATCCCTTTTTTGCAAGATAAGGGGCTAACCCTTTACCCGAAGACGAATAGAATATTTTTCCGTTCTCAATACTGCCATGAATCATTAAAACAGGAGGGCTGTTTCTATTTGTGTAAAAACGTTTAACGCACAACTCTTCCTTTAAATAATAAGTGGTGCTTTCGGCAACAGGTGCTTCTATACAAATGGATTCTTCGGTAAATTTTGTATTCATATTCCTTGCTCTTTAAAGCAAATTATAAATTAAAAAATGCTTTAATATCTTCTGCTGTTTTAAATTTTTGAGTCGTTTTGTTCATTTCTAATTCGGCCCTACCGCCATTCACTTTTATATCGTTGAATTGCTCAGGCTTGAACCAATACAATACTCCATTTTCAACCGTCCAAAGAATATTTTTCGATTGGGGATTAAAAGAAAAATTCATTACCGGATTTTTATAAAAATTAAATAAAGCATTCTTTTCACGGTCAACCAAAAATATATCGTAACAAATTAATTTTTGTTTTTTATCCACCGTTAAATCAGCAATACACGAAACTCCTTGTGGATATGGCATTGCGTGATCGCAATTGTACACTCCGAAGCCGTTTATTGCAAACACGCGCTTTATTTTCTCTTCGCCACTTAATTTGTTGATTTCCTGTTTTTGTTCGTCTTCCCACTTGCGCTGCAAGGTTATTTGTTGTTTTTTCAATACAGCCAGCTTAGCCTGATATTCAGCTTCAATACGTTTTTCATCTTCTTTTCGTTTGTTAAGCAACACCGTATATTTCGTGTATTTATCCTGATACGTTTTTATAGCTTCGTCATAATTTTTCCCTTCGAAAACAGGATAAACAACCAATGTGTATCTTTTAGGCCCTTTTTTCAAGCTAAGCAAATAATTTTCTCCCTTTTTAGGCCCGTCTTTAATAACGGCATCGTCCCAAACTACATTATAAGATGATTCGTTAAAGTTTTTATTTTCATCGCCCACCTGAAATAACAAACCTTTGTAAATAGCCAATTCAGGGTATTCGCTGGCATCTACAACCAGGTTAAAATTATATTTGGTATCGTTTGCTTTTACCGGCTTTTTAGGTTGAACAATGTTAGTGGGCAATGCAGCTATTTGCTCTTCCTTTTGTTTTTCAATGCCGGCCTTCTTTTCTTCAATAATTTTATTTTCAGGTGTTTCTTTAGGTTCAACAGTTGGTGCTTTTTCTTTTGTTTCAGCTGTCGTATTTTTTGATGTTATCACTTTATCCTTTCCTAAACACGACCAATTGTTTTTCACCGTATCCAGTTTATAAACATTGTATTCTGTGCCTTTATAGTGTGATGCTAATTCAACAGTAACAGATTTTTTAGGTGCCACATTAACCTGTTTGCCATTTTGATAAGCCATTATTTCAATCATTCCGGCCGACTCAAACTGATAACGAACTCCTGCACTATCATACGTCATGGGAATACCTGCAACAAAAAAATCCACAGGGTCGTGAAATTCCCTGCAACGCAGTTCCACTTCACCTTTCAGCAAGTTGCCATTTATATCAACAAAACTATTTTTAGGTACCGCAATCTTCGACCCCGATTTTAAATCAATTGTTGCACCTTGTTCTGCATTTACTTTATAAATAATAAAAGGAATATTAACCCCTTGCAAAGGAGGATTGATACAAGGTTTAGCTTCTTCTTTTTTATAAAATTCTGCCAATTGCATACTGTCTCTCATCGCCGATTCATTACTGTCAATCGCATTCTTCGGTCTTTTATTCAACATAAAAAATGCTGTAACGGCAGCTATTGAAGCCACCAACACCATTCTTAAAAACCATTTATTTTGAAAAAACGAATTTGCCATTTCAGTTTACGTTTATTTATAAGCCCGTTTAAATTAACAGAATAGGCTCTGCTCAGGCAAAGTTAGTATAAAAGAAGTACAGAAAAAACATTGCTCTTATTAATGCTTACCCCTCCTTAGATTAATAAATTTTATTACGTGCATTGTTCTATAATTATAAATTAATAACAACAATCGATACTGCATTACTTCATCCGTTGCAGAACTATTAACCATTATTAAACTATAAAACACCCAATACATAGGGGTTTTTACACATCTAATTCTTTTTTTGTTTTTTTACCAATGTTAATAATTGTTAGACTTTTTTAAAAAACGAAAGCGGTATTATTATTGTTTTAGTCATTTTATAATTCAATACAATTTATTTAATTATTAAAATTTAGAAAACATGAAAACAGTGATGCAAAATTTCCAACATGGAAAAATTATTTTTCCCGGAACAGCAATTCTTTTTGTTTTTTTCAGTATTACGATTGTAATGGTTCAAAGTTGTACAACTATAAATCCGGGCGAAGTGGGCCTGAAAATAAAGCGTGGTAAAATGGAAGCTCAAAATTATCTTCCTGGCAGATATCATTCGGGAGCGGGCACAAAATTTGTAGTGTTCAATACACGTATCAACGACGTTTCTCTGCAAAGTTCACTGCCAACGAAAGAGGGGTTGGAAGCAAAAATAAATTTAACAATGCTTTATCATATCAAACCCGATGCTATTCAAAACATTTATCTGAACCTGGGTATGGACTATGAAAAAGAAGTTGTGATGAATAACCTTGAAGCCATTGCAAGAGAAACCTGTTTAAATTACAGAGCAATGGATTTGATGATTCAACGTGATTCTCTTGAAAAATCAATATTTGTTAATATGAATGCCGATTTAGCACATTATGGCTTTGTTATTGATCAAATTTTGGTGCGTTATATTGATGTTCCTAAAGAAATTGATGCTGCCATTGAAAAGAAAGTACTTTCCGAGCAAGAAATAAAACAACAGGAAGTAAATATTCTTACTCAAAAAAAATCGACAGATGCCACCATTGAAAAAGAAAGGAAAGAAATGGAGTTTAATTTTGAAAAACAAAAACGCGAAATAGAGACAGGTATTCAGCAACAGAGAATGGAAGCAGACTTTGCCATAGAAAAGGAAAGAAAAGAAGCTGAACGAAAGGTGATAGAAGCAACGGCAGCCAAAAAAGTTCAGGATTTGCAAAACTCAACGATCACACCTCTATTAATAAAATATAAAACAATTGATGTAATGTCGGCCTTGGCAAACTCGCCAAACACCAAACTTATTATTACTGACGGTAAAACACCCCTTACTTTAAGAGAAGACAGGTAAGCAGAAACAGAGTAAATTGTTTTAATGTGGTAGTTAAAACCAGAGCAGTTAAATTCAAAGAATTTAACTGCTCTGGTTCATTAACCTTAAAATTGAAATAAAATGAATTTCCTAAAAAAAATAGTAGCGGTTGGCGTAGTTTCCTTTGCTCCCGTTTATTTGTCTTCTCAAACTGCTTTTTCTCAGGAATACTTAAAATCATTCGCGGGCATTGCCTGTGTTTTTACCCCCGATGGAAAGTACATTGCAAGTGGCAGCGAAGACAATACAACAAAACTATGGGAGGTGTCCACAGGGCAATGTATACATACCTTCACAGGACATACTGAAGACGTTAACACAGTAGCCTTTAGCCCCGATGGAAAATTTATTGCCAGCGGGAGTGATGATAATACCATAAAACTATGGGACCTATCAACAGGGCAATGTATCAGAACCTTTACAGGACACGTTGAAGGTGTAAATACATTAATTTTTAGTTCCGACGGGAAATACATTGCAAGTGGCAGCAACGATAGCACCATAAAACTGTGGGAGGTGTCAACGGGGCAATGTATCAAAACCTTTATAGGATACTCCAGGTCGGTTAATTCCGTTGCTTTTAGTCCCGACGGGAAATTTATTGCCAGCGGGAACGACGATAATACAATAAAGTTATGGGACGTATTTACAGGACGATGTACCCACATTTTTACAGAGCATTTTAACGCCGTTAATTCTGTGGCTTTTAGTCCCGACGGGAAATACATAGTGAGCGGCAGTAGCGACAAAACCGTAAAACTATGGGAGATGTCCACAGGGCAATGTATACACACCTTCATAGGACATTCCGATGTTGTGGAATCTGTAGCGTTTAGTCCTGACGGAAAGTTTATTGCAAGTGGCTCCTGGGACTCCTCCACAAAATTATGGAACCGTAACACCGGACAATGTATATGCACCTTAACCGGCGATTCTTTTTTTGTTAAATCCGTTGCTTTCAGTGCCGACGGAAAATATATTGCAACCGGTTATAGCGACGAGACGATAAAACTATGGGATATAAACGGGTACATCATTACCCCTTCTTCGGCTCCCCCATTAATAGCCTTACCCAAACCCACTGCACCCGCTAACCTGGTTATTTCGGACATTACCTATAAAGACAACAAAAACAATAACAACAATGTGCTGGATGCCGGCGAACATTCAGAAATAGAGTTCAAACTATCCAACACAGGTAAAGGTGACGCATATAATGTGATTGTAAAATGCGAAGAAACCAACGGATTAAAAGGAATAAGCATCGAAAACAAAACGATTGGGACCATTAAATCGGGAGAGGCCAAAGAAATAAGCATTGCAATTAACAGTACCCTGGAACTAATTACTTCTCAGACCAACTTTAAAATAGAAGCGACCGAAGGCAATGGTTTTAATGCCAACCCCGTGGAAGTACAACTACTTACTCAGGAGTTTTTAGCCCCAAAAGTGGTGATTGCCGATTATAAATTCAGCAACGAGCATGGGGGGCAAATAAAAGCAGGAGTTCCTGTAAACCTAAAAGTGATCGTTCAAAACATAGGGCAGGGCGAAGCAAAAAATGTGGAGTTGAATTTTACTATTCCCCATAATGTATTTGCCACTGATAAACAGGATTTTAATATTGGGAATCTGGCAACAGGTGACAAGAAAGAATTGAATTTCGAATTTTTCTCCAACAAGCAATACAATGGGAACACTATTATAGTTGATGCTGTTTTAAAAGAACACTTTAATAGGTATGCTGAAAATAAAACAATGAGTGTGGAACTGAATAAAGTAGTACCGCCCACTGAAAAAGTGGTAACAACAGGTGAATTATATTCGGCCAAGGCTCCTGAATTGGCAAGTTTAACTTCCGATGTAGATAAAAATATTCCTTATAATAATAAAACCGCACAAAAACGCTTCGCCTTAATTATAGGTAACGAAGATTATTCGGCTTTTCAAACAGGATTAAGTTCCGAAGCCAATGTTGAGTTTGCGCGTAACGATGCGACCGTTTTTAAACAATACTGTGAAAAAACATTGGGCATACCCGAAGAAAATATTACCTGTTTAACAGATGCCACTGTAGGAAAAATGAGACAAGGGTTGGATAAGATGAATAAATTGATGAAAAACTCGGACGGAAAACTGGAGATCATTTTTTATTATGCCGGCCATGGCTTGCCCGACGAAAATACACACGAACCCTATTTAATTCCTGTAGATGTAAACGGCAATAATTTACAAAGTGCCATTAAATTAAGTGATGTATATCAACAGTTAACACAATATCCTGCTGAACGGGTTAGTGTGTTTTTTGACGCTTGTTTTAGCGGAGGTGCCCGAAATAAGGAATTGGTGGCAGCACGAACCGTTAAAGTAACACCCAAAACCGATATGCTTACCGGCAACATTATTGTGTTTTCGGCAAGCAGTAGCGAACAAACATCAATGTCCTATTCAAAAAAGCAACATGGTTTATTCACCTACTTTTTACTCAAAAAGCTACAGGAAACAAAAGGTGAACTAAGCTATAAGGAGCTGGCAAATTATCTGGAAAACACCGTTGGTCTCGAATCGGTAAAAATAAACAGCAAGGAACAAAACCCTCAAACAAATGTGAGCAATGATATCAAAGATATATGGGGGAAATGGCAACTGCTCCAATAATCATAAAATCAATGCTCTTATCATTCTTTAAGTCAATTATTTTTGGTTAACATTTTTAGCTTATTCGTAACAAAAAACCTACCCAAAATCTCAAAAACAGCTTTTCTCCGATTGCCAAAAAATATACTCCCTTTTTATATCTATTTATAATAGTTACCCACCGCTTATTAACATTAATTTAACATTGGCCGACCTTAACATTAACACAACACTCGATTAATGTTGAATTAATATGTGGCTAATGTTGTATTAACATTTCCTTAACACACATTTCTTTTTTAAATAACATTTGGCCTGTTTTTAAGCGGTTATTTTGCCACGCAATTTTAAAACCATAATCTAATTAAGTTTAAAACTCTAACAAACCAAAAAACTTTCCACACATGAAATCAAAAACAAAAAAAACAATGTTTACAATAAACAGCATTAAATTAATGCTTGTATTATTTGCAATTATATTAAAAGTGGGCTCAGTTTCAGCTGCCGCACCGGCACCACTGCCTATACAAAACTTTACGAATGACCCACGGGTTTTTGAACCAAGAAAATCATTTTGGTTCGAAGGTAACTTTAACGGAACCATAAAAAAAGACAGTGCCGGAAATACAAGATGGCAATATCAGGTAGATTACCAATACAGAAGATTCGCCGATGCAGGTTTTATAAAAGGAGGAAACTATTATGATATTTTTAAGAACATGTATCAATTTGTTTTACGCCCTTGGATACACTATTACGCAATTCCGGGGAAACTAAGATTTTCTGCTTCTCCTATCGGATATTGGGGAACATGGACACCGCCGGCAGAAGGTACCGTTATATTCAATCACGAAATCCGTTCGAGCTGGCAAATGACCCACTACTATTCAATGGGCCGTTTCGATTTCCAACAACGTTACAGATTTGAGTTCAGATGGATTGGAAATAACCAAATAGCTAAAAACCAAGGGATGAACCAATTTGGCGATGTTTTTAGTTCGGAAGACGGCGTTTATAACTCTAACAGTAACAAATACAGATTTAGATATTTGTACAGAATGACCTACAATTTAACAAAAGATAAAAGCAAATACATTACTGCTTGGGACGAGGTGTTTATAGCAATGGGTAAAAAAACAGCCAACACTAAGATTTTGGATCAAAATCGTTTGCTAGTACTTTACGGGCAAAAAATCAACCAAAAAAGATACCCTATGGAAGTTCAAGTGGGTCTTATGTGGCAAATTGTACCTAAATACAGCTACAATCTGCCTCCTACACAACCCACCTCTTACGGAAGTTTAAACAAAGACAACTGGGAAAGTAACTTGGCTTTACAAGTGTACTGGATATTTAATGAATTCCACAGATTCAGAGGTTTACAACACAATAAAGCAGACGATGCTGCTAAAGCAGAGGAACCTAAAAAAATGTAAGGTTGTTTAAAGAAGGCTCCACTAAAACCGATTTTAGTGGAGCCTTGTAAACAAAAGATTGTTTTACAACTTAAAATAATAAAAATGAAAAAGAAATTGATCTCTATGCTTCTTGTTCCTATAGTGGGACTAGTAAGCTTTAATACAGCAACTACGGAAATTACCGTAAAAGGCAGCGACACAGTTTTGCCGCTTTCACAAAAAGAAGCTGAAATTTTTATGAAAAAAAATTCCAGCATGTCAATTACTGTTGTGGGTGGAGGTTCGGGAGTAGGAATTACCGCTTTGATGGATGGCACAACCGATATAGCTATGTCATCGCGCGATTTAAAAATGGATGAAAAATTAAAATTTTCCGAAGGTAAAAAAGAAATAGAACAAGTAACCATTGCTTTTGATGCTCTTTCGGTAATTGTAAACCCTGCAAATAAAGTAAAACAGCTTACCCGTGAACAATTGGAAGAAATTTATACCGGCAAAATAACCAACTGGAAAGATGTTGGAGGTGCCGATGAAAAAATAGTAGTGTATTCACGCGAATCAAGTTCAGGAACCTACGAGTTTTTTAAAGAACATGTTATGGGCAAAAAAAACTATGCAAGTTCTGTTTTAAGTATGCCGGCAACAGGAGCCATTGTGCAATCGGTTAGCCAAACAAAAGGTGCAATCGGCTACATAGGTTTGGCATACGACACCAAGGAAGTAAAACAGCTCGCCGTTTCTTACAATCAAGGCAAAACGTTTGTTGAACCAAGCGTAAAAGCAGCTAAGGATAAAACCTATCCTATTTCCCGTCCTTTGTTTTACCTGTACGAAAAAACAAAAACCGCTAAAGTAAAACCGTTCGTTGATTTTATTTTATCGGCCGAAGGACAAAAAATTGTTGCCGAAATAGGCTATGTTCCTCTGAAATAGAACATTGATTTTGGTTTTGGTTTAAATCAATTAAAAAACGGGCTCCCCAATACTATTTTGAGGAGCCGTTTTTTATTTATAACAACCCATTTAATAATATAAATATAATGCAACGATAAACTTCCAGCCCGATAATTTGGCTACTTTTATCCGCAATTATCGATAACCCATAAACACAATAACATTACTATGAAACTTAAGTTAGCCCCTATTGCATTGGTCTCGGTTTTTCTATTCTCCTGCGGAGAACATAAAACAGAAGGAACCGAAACTAAAAAAACAGAAAAAACACAACTGACCGTTAAAGGGAGCGACACTGTTCTTCCTCTTTCTCAAAAAGAAGCGGAAGATTATATGAAAAAAGATTCCACTATTTCCATTAGTGTTGTTGGTGGAGGTTCGGGAGTAGGCGTTACAGCTTTAATGGAAGGGACCACAGATATAGCTATGTCGTCGCGCGATTTAAAAACCGATGAAAAATTAAAATTATCGGAAAGCAAAAAAGAAATTGAACAGGTAACTGTTGCTTTTGACGCGCTTTCGGTAATTGTAAATCCGGCAAATAAAGTAAAACAACTTACCCGAGAACAATTAGAGAAGATATTTACCGGCCAAATAACCAACTGGAAAGATGTTGGAGGTGCCAATGAAAAAATAATAGTGTACTCCCGCGAATCGAGTTCCGGAACCTATGAATTTTTTAAAGAACACGTAATGAACAAAAAAAACTATGCCAGTTCTGTTTTAAATATGCCGGCAACAGGCGCCATTGTGCAGTCGGTTAGTCAAACGGTAGGTGCCATAGGTTATATAGGTTTGGCATACGAAACAAAAGAAATAAAACAATTAGCTATTTCGTACGACGAAGGAAAAACATTTGTAGCACCAAGTATTGAAGCAGCGAAAGACAAAACCTATCCAATTTCGCGCCCGTTGTATTATATATACGATAAAACAAACGCCGGCAAGGTAAAATCTTTTGTTGACTATGTTCTATCGGCCGAAGGGCAAAAGATTGTTGCCGAAATAGGTTATGTTCCGCTTTAAAGTAAGATATTGTTTGTGTGGTTTATGTTTGTAAAAATTAATTAATTTATGGGCTGTAAAAATGAACTATTTTTACAGCCCATATTATTTTTGTTAACAATTACTTAACATTGGCTTAATATAAGCTTAATGTTAAGCCAATCATTTTCAATTTATGCTATTCTAAATTTGCTCGCTGTTTTATGACAACCCCTGTGAAACCATTTTATAAAAAAATTCTCGAAAAATTTATTGAAGGGCTTTTAATACTTAGCAGCACCATTACCAGTTTAACGGTGGTACTTATTGTATTTTTCCTATTCGAAGAAGGGTTTAGTCTTTTCAGTAAAAAACCTATAGAACAAGGGTACGTAATTGCTGTAAATAAAAACAATCCTGTAAAAAAATTATCTGCGCTCGAAATAAAAGACATTTTTGACCAAAAAATAACCCATTGGAACAAAGTAGGAGGAAATAAAGATTCTATCATTGTGTTTCGCCTCGAAGATATTTCAAATTACTACACTGAAGATCAAATAGGTAAAAATTTTGAGAACCTTTCCGGTTGCATTAGTAATTTAACCGATAGCCTTAGTGGCATCATAGCCTGTTTTCCTGATAAATATCTCGACAAAAATTTTAAAGGGCGACAACTGGAGTCTGAAAATATAAAATTTTCGGAGTTTTTAACGGGAAAAGAATGGTTTCCTACCGCCCAACCGGTGGCACAATTAGGGGTTTTGCCTTTAATTTTAGGTACTTTATGGGTAAGTCTGGGCGCTATTCTGTTGGCACTACCTCTTGGTTTGGCAACAGCAGTGTACATGAGCGAAATTGCCAGTAACAACGTACGCAGATTTATGAAGCCATTAATAGAACTATTGGCGGGTATTCCATCAGTGGTTTTTGGTTTTTTCGGATTGGTGATTATCGTTCCACTCGTTCAAAAAACATTTAATCTGGCAGTAGGTGAAACCGCCTTATCCGGCAGTATTGTGCTTGGTATAATGGCGCTACCTACAATCATTACCATATCGGAAGATGCCATGCGAAATACACCACGGGCAATGAAAGAAGCAAGTTTGGCACTTGGAGCAAGTAAATGGCAAACCATTTATAAAGTGGTGGTGCCTTATTCCATTTCCGGCATCTCATCAGGGGCCATTTTAGGAATAGGCCGCGCTATTGGCGAAACCATGGCTGTTTTAATGGTCACCGGAAATGCTGCCGTAATTCCACATAGCATTTTAGAACCCGTAAGAACAATTCCGGCCACAATAGCGGCAGAACTTGGAGAAGCTTCCAGCGGAGGAATACACTACAAAGCATTGTTTGCTTTAGGATGTATTTTATTTGTTATTACATTGTTTATTAACTTGTCTGTTGAATTTATCTCCAACAGGCAAAAACACCAAAAACATTAATGAAACCAATAGACCCCGATAAAATAACAAAAAATAAAAAACGCAATCAATCCATTGTATTCGGGCTCTTCACCATAATGAGCTATGGTGTTGTTGCCATTTTATTTGTCATTCTCTCTTTCATTATCTTTAAAGGTTTTTCGGCAATCAGTTGGGGGTTTATCACTCAAATGCCTGAAGATGGGATGACAAAAGGCGGAATATATCCTGCCATTATCGGGACACTTTCTTTGGTGCTGGGCAGCATGATATTCGCATTTCCTGTAGGGGTCCTGGCCGCCATTTACATGAATGAGTATGTTAAGGACGGCATTGTAAAAAAAATAATTAAACAAATGACCAACAATCTGGCAGGAATTCCTTCCATTGTGTTCGGATTGTTCGGAATGGCCTTATTTGTGAACAACTTAAAGTTTGGAGAATCTATTTTAGCGGGCTCTCTCACGCTCGGGTTACTTGCATTGCCTGTGGTTATCCGTACAACCGAAGAATCGCTAAAATCAGTAGACAACACTTTTCGTCATGCAAGTTTAGCTTTAGGAGCCAGTAAGCTGGAAACCATTCGCCGTGTAACACTGCCCATTGCATTTCCAAATATTATTACGGGGTTAATTCTCTCCGTTGGTCGTGTATCGGGCGAAACGGCACCTATATTATTTACCGTTGCGGCTTACTTTCTCCCAAAGTTACCAACAAGCATTTTCGATCAGGTAATGGCATTGCCTTACCACCTGTACGTTATATCCACCAGCGGCACCAATATTGAAGCATCAAGACCCATTGCTTACGGAACAGCATTGGTATTGATTGTAATTGTGTTGATTGTTAATTTGCTTGCAAACGGATTGCGAAAATATTTTGGAAATAAAGTTAAAATGAATTAAAATGATGTATAAAATAGAATCAAAAAACGTAGCTTTTTATTACGGCAGCCATAAGGCTTTAAAAAATATCAATATTGCCATAATGAACAATACCGTTACTGCTTTAATAGGCCCTTCGGGTTGCGGCAAGTCAACCTATCTGCGCTTACTTAACAGGATGAACGACTTGATAGAAAATACAAAAGTAGAAGGGGAAATTTTAATAGACGGGCAAAACATATACGGAAAGGGCGTGAATGTTGATAGTTTGAGAACAAAAGTAGGTATGGTTTTTCAAAAACCCAATCCGTTTCCTAAAAGCATTTTCGAAAATGTGGCTTATGGGTTACGTGTAAACGATATTAATGATAAAAATTTGATAGAAGAACGTGTTGTAACGTCCATCAAACAAGTGGCCCTTTGGGAAGAAGTGAAAGATAAATTAAAAAAGTCGGCATTTGAACTTTCGGGTGGGCAACAACAGCGTTTATGCATTGCCCGCGCATTGGCCATTCAACCTTCGGTACTTTTAATGGATGAACCCACTTCGGCATTGGACCCCATTTCTACGGCAAAAGTGGAAGAGCTGGTGTATGAATTAAAAACAAAATACACCATTGTTATAGTTACGCACAACATGCAGCAAGCCGGCAGGGTAAGCGATACCACTGCATTTTTTTATATGGGCGAACTAATAGAGTATGATAATACAAAAATAATTTTTACCAACCCCAAACAGGAACGTACACAAAATTATATAACAGGACGCTTTGGTTAATACTAACTTAAATAATATCTTTATTTAATGATGATAGACTTAAACAATAAACAAAGAAACATGTCGCACTTAGAAACAGAAATGGCGCAATTGAAAGCCGAAACCATGAAAATGTGGGAGCTTGTTAATTTGCAATTAGCCAAAGGAAAAGAAGCATTGGTAAAGCTGGACAAAGATTTGGCGAGAGAAATTATTTTAAGCGAAAGACGTGTAAATGCCTTTGAGTTGAAATTAGACCGGGATTGTGAAAACATTTTTGCGTTGTTTAATCCCGTGGCTGTTGATTTACGCTTTGTACTGGCGGTTCTTAAAATTAATAACAATTTGGAAAGAACAGGCGACGTTGTTAAGGGTATTGCAAAATTTGTAACAAACGTGGATAATAGTTTTGATAAAAAATTACTGGACATTACACGTGCAGTTGAAATGTACCAAGCAACAATTGATATGATGGCGGATGTGCTGGATGCTTTTGATAAAGAAGATACCATTAAAGCCCGAAAAGTGTTTAAAAAAGACGAGTTAGTGGACGAAATTAATTTTAATGCGAACAAAGCTGTAGCGGACTATATACGTGAACATGAAAGGACGTTTGCAAACGAAAGCAAGGCGGCGGCAGGCAAAAACACAGATAGCTCCATTCGTGTGCATGATGAGCACGTTGAATCAGCCTTGTACCTGCTTTCCATTATCAGGAAATTAGAACGCGTGGGCGACCAAGCAACGAACATAGCCGAAGAAATTATTTTTTATGTGGAAGCAAAAGTGCTGAAACACAAAACAGAAAAAGAAAGGAACCAATAAATAAAAACTATTTACTGGGGAACTATTATTTCATCAGTAGTTACGGTATTGCTCTGATTACCGTTTCTGTCCCATAAAGTAATTGAAAATTTAACTACACTATCGGTAGGGCTAAAAACAGGCGCAGTTCTTAGTTTCACTTTTATTTCACCTTGAATGGCCTGATATTGTCCCGTTGGGGTTAGGTTAGGAATTTGGTAGGGGTAAAAAAGTGTGTCTGTGGGCTTCCCAAATCTATTAACCGACGATTGAATCGGCTGACCTCCAATATTGGTAATATATGGCACAAACGTTCCATTAACTTTGTGTAAATATTCAAGTACCAAATTAAATGTGGTATCTCCTATTAAATTACCTATTTGTCCATTGCCGTCTTTAAAAGTGATATAACAATCTGCGGAGTCAGCATTATACGCAACAAATTTTTCGAATGCGATAACAGGTACAGGCGCAAACGTTGGCTCTTTTTTACAGGAACTAATTACCGCAAGAAAAATAATGATATAAACGAAATGCTTCATTAATAAAGTAAATAACCACAAATTTAATAATTATTTTTGTGCAATACTATTACAAGTTCTTGTTGCTATAAAATTGAAATCAACCATTAACCCCGATACTATTTTTGAAATTAAAACTCCCGATAACTTCAGGAAGGCCGCTTTATCCGTTTTCAGCTACCAGGCCACACAAAACCTTGTTTATAAACAATATATAAACATTTTAAACATTGATATCGACACTGTAACCGGCATTGACCAAATTCCCTTTTTGCCGATAGCGTTTTTTAAAACACAAAAAATCATAACTGAATCAGTTAACCCGATTGAAGAACGCAATAAAGGAAGAAATATTTTAAACAACGAAGTCTTGTTTTCGAGCAGTGGTACAACAGGTAGCACCCAAAGTAAACACTATGTAAAAAACGTAAGTATTTATGAACGAAGCTATCAAAAAGCATTTCAGCTTTTTTACGGGGACATTGAAGATTATTGCATTTTGGCACTTCTACCCTCTTATCTCGAAAGAAAAGGTTCTTCGCTAATTTATATGGTGAACGATCTAATTAAAAAAAGCAAACACCCCCAAAGCGGCTTTTATTTGAACAACCATACCGATTTAATATCAACATTAAAGCAACTTGAAACGAAAAAACAAAAGACCATTTTAATAGGAGTATCGTATGCCTTGCTCGATTTAGCAGAGTTAATGGTAAACGAACCATTTAAATTAAAAACCACCATTGTAATGGAAACAGGCGGTATGAAAGGGAAACGGCAGGAACTGGTGAAAGAAGAACTCCATTCCATATTATGCACTGCTTTCGGCGTTGATGTTATTCATAGCGAATACGGAATGACAGAACTGTTATCGCAAGCGTATTCAAAAGGAAACGGCGTATTTAATTGTCCGCCATGGATGAAGATTTTAATACGGGACGTTAATGACCCTTTGAGCTTTTTGAGCACCGGAAAAACAGGAGGAATTAATATCATTGATCTGGCAAATATTAATTCTTGCTCCTTCATAGCAACCCAGGATCTGGGCAAGGTACATATGGATAACTCTTTTGAAGTGATGGGCCGCTTTACCGATAGCGATATAAGAGGGTGCAATTTGTTGGTAGAATAAAAACGCACTTCTTTGTCAACCGCCCTAAAAATATAACGCGTGAAATGAAAATCCATGCGGACGATTCCATTCAACCGTAGGGAAAGGGATTTTAAAACAATTAAAAACATTGAAGACCCCTTTAAGCAATTTCGACTTGGTTTTTATTTTTGTTAGGTCCAAATCTAATGATAAATAATACAACCGGTACCTTGTAAACGTTTGAATGCTTCCGTCCTTGTTAATGATCTCGCTGGTCTGAGAACCATCGGGTCCAAAAGAAATTGTATTTCCATTAGGGCCCGAGGGGTTTGTGTTAGTGGAATAGTCAATTATCTGATTGCCTTTGCCACTGATCATTCCTGTGGCACCATAACCGAAGCTGATATTTAACCATTTAGGAAATTTGCTGTCTTTTTTTAGAAAAGAAGAAGGGTTTACCGATAACCAATAGGTTTGTCCATTATAGTCTTTGATTAAACTTTCTACAGCATTGCTTCCCAAAATAGTAGGCCTGTCTGCCGCGTAAGTAGTTGGATGGTATGAAAATTTGAGCCGTAAACGTTGCTCTTTCCAATAATATTGCTGCGAACTAAATAAAAGGCCCCCTCCTATGTTCGCCAATTCGTCGCCCCAGCTAAATCCCCAACCGGCCGAAAACCCGTCTAAAACTTCAATAGTACTCAGGTATAACAAGCCATAAACTTCTCCTATAATTATACTTTGTTTACGCGTAAAACCTGCCCACTTAGCGGCCCCCGAAGTAAGGTGCGTTATATTTGGGTTGGTTAACGGAACTTCAAAATTGGCCCATTCAAGTGCCTTTAAAACAAGGGCAGCACTATTATATGTAGAAAACGCATGGCCGCATTTATCCATTTGGCACCATTGTGTATTATCATTATAAAAATGGAAAGAACTCGTTGCATATTGCTTATACCAAAGCTGATCCAGCAAAATAAGAGACCCCCCCGTAAACGTTCCAACACTACCAACAAGCAAACTTCGCCTCAGTAATTTTTGCCGTTGGGTTAAAGAGTCCGAAACGGATTGAGCACACACAACATTGATGGAAACAAACAACAGAACAACAGAGATAATGCTGTTCAATGATCTACAACTTCTTTTTGTCAATAGCAATTACATTAACTGTTTTAATACCCTGTTTTATGCCCAATATTCGATAAATATATAAAATTTCCGTTTAGCGATTTAAACCCGAAAGCATTGAATACATTATCAATTCGTTACGAAAAGTTACCAAAAAACAGATATTATCTTTATTAAGTTTATATGTTTAAAAACGTAATTTTTAAAGTAATAGGGTTGTTCGCACCTTTTTACTAAATTTGTAGTATGTTAAAAGTAAAGGTAAATAATAAACACGATTATGGTATTGAGCTTGCTAACGAAACAAGCGGTACCATCAACGGTACATCTTTTTCGTGGGATCTGCTGGAAGTTAAGAACGGTAAGTTTCACATTATAAAAAACGATAAATCATACACCGCTGAAGTTATAAAAGCCAATGCCGAAGAAAAAACATTTGTAATAAATGTTAACGGCAATAATTACCAATTGCAAATAAAAGATAAATACGATGAGTTGTTAAAGAATCTTGGTTTTGATAACTTAAATTCGAAAAAAGTAAACGAAATAAAAGCTCCGATGCCGGGATTGGTGCTTAATATAAGAGTAGCCGTTGGCGATACAGTTAAAAAGGGCGACCCTGTGTTGGTGTTAGAGGCGATGAAAATGGAAAATGTAATAAAATCGCCCACCGACGGAATAGTGAGTAAAATAAATATAAAACAGGGAGTTGCAGTAGAAAAAAATCAAGTGCTTTTAAATTTTTCCTTATAAACCAACTATTTAAAGCCATGAAAAATAACAATTCACGCAGAAGTTTCCTGAAAAAATCAGCAACTCTCGCATTAGGAGCCATTGCCGCGTCGTCCATTAATAAAGGATTAGCCGCCATTGAACATAGCGAAAGTATATTTGTACCTGAAGAAAAATTTACCTTACCCACTTTACCTTACAGTTATGATGCCTTGGAGCCTCACATTGATAAACTCACAATGGAAATACATTATTCCAAACACCATAAGGCATACGTGGACAATTTAAACAAGGCCCTGGACAACCTCGACAAAGGCTTGTCGGGCAATGTACAAAGCCTCGATACAATTTTTGAAAATATAAATAAATTACCCGTTGCTATACGCAACAATGCCGGCGGGCACTACAATCACTCGCTGTTTTGGACGTTAATGAAACCCAACGGAGGAGGTAATCCCAAAGGTAAATTAGCAGATGCAATTAGTACTTCATTCGGTTCGTTCGATGAATTTAAAAAACAATTTGCCGACAGTGCCACAAAACGTTTTGGTTCAGGCTGGGCCTGGTTAATAAAGAACGGTGACAAACTTATAATTACCTCTACCGCTAACCAGGACAATCCGTTAATGAATTTAGATTCAGTAGAATTTAAAGGCAAACCCATTCTTGCATTGGATGTGTGGGAACATGCCTATTACCTGAAAAATCAAAATCGCAGGGCCGATTATATTGGCTCCTGGTGGCAAGTAATAAATTGGGACACCGCAGAGAACCTTTTCATGTCGTAAAAAGAAGGACGATTCAACAAAGAATTTAACGCATTAAATACATTTTGCCAAACGAATGTTTAAAGTATTGGTCTGCACCGGTTGACTGTTCTTGTATGGCCTGACCATTTATTGAAGTAACTACACGGTACAAATAAATACCGTTAGCGAGTTGGTCGCCAAATTGATCTTTCCCGTTCCACGCATAATCGGTAATATTTCTCCCAATGTGTATATACCCCAGTTCATCCTCATTTATTTCGCGAACCACCTTTCCTTCAATATTATATATTTGAATTTTAAAATATGTAGGTATCACCGACCCTGTTAATGTAAACACAAATCGGGTGGAAGTGGTAAAAGGATTGGGATAATTCATTACTTCGGTAATGGTTGATTTATTGACCACAGTAAAATTTATTTTGTAGTCCACAGCACCCGATTGATTGTTCGACCGGTCTTTTGCTTGAACAATTAATTGATAATTGCCATCTGAAAGGGTTGGCGAGTAATTAACTTTACAACTGTTATTGGGTAATACCGCCGGAGTAAATGTTAATTCTTTTCCGAAATAAATTTCTGTTGCTACGGACGAAGTGGACGCTTGTAAGAACACCTTAAAATCGCCGGTATCGTTCAATGCTAAAAATTTGTTTTCATCTTTCAGTGAAATTAAAATATCAGGCTTAGCCGATACAATGTCATTGTTTAAAATATGAATGCCATCGAATGTTACATCTAATAAAGGGTTTGTATTATCCGATTTTATAACAACAGGAATGCGGGCTATGTTATTAAAATGATATTGTTCCGGCTGAGATTTATGTTGATTTACAGGATTTACCTCTACCCATAATGCTTTCGTATTTTGGTAGTTTAAAGTATTTACGGTCAACGTATCAATTATTGTTTGATAAGGCATTAACGGTTGCTTTTTAAATTTTGAGGGCAAATAAGTATGGTTCCCATTCGCATCTTCACTCCAGTAGGTAAACAAAAGGCTGTCTTGAAATGCAATATTGCTGACATTTTGAAAAGGGGTATGAATCGTAACCGATTGCCCTATTTGTAAAGAATCATTCGAAACATAAAAGCCAAGAGGAGGGTCAACAGCCCCTTCAGGAACCGGATCATAGATAACCTGCCACCGCTTCATTTGAGGCGGTATATGTAAAACAGTATCACTCATTGTTGCCACCAAACGAATATTGGGGTAAACAGCAGCATTTACATATACCCCTAAGTTTAAAATATCAATAGAGTCCTTAGGGAAGGTGGCAAGCCTGGTTTCGGAACTATCGGCTTTAATACCTATAAGTTGTATAGAGATGTTATCCTGCCCCCCCAAAGAACGTTGCCTCCAGTGAAACGAGCCCCATTTTCGCGAGGGCCCGATAACAGGAGAACTTATTGTTCCGTTGGTCCAATTAGTGTTAAATGTAGTATTCAAATCAATAATAGAAGTGGAAGAACTACCTATAATTTCAGTGGCGGACCCGATAGGGTCTCCTTTTCTACCCCACAATATATATGGAACATTTGCTGGAACAGTAGCTATGTGAGAACTACCTACAGATTGGAAAGCTTGTATTAAAGCCGGTTCAAATACCGGAAAGTCAACATTATTAATGGAATAAATCAGCACATAATATCCTTTAGGAATTACACTGCTATTGTTCAAAAAATTAATCAAATAATTCCGTTGTGCAGGTGTTCCAACTAAAAAATCAAACGCTCTTTGTGCAGAATCACGGCAATGAGCTTCTCCATAAACCCCGTTATTCGCAGACGACATAGGATTAGCAACAATAGGACTTAATACATTTGAAGCATCAATAGGATTAAATACAGCAACACTTATATCGGGGTTATAACCATTACAACCAAATGCTACTTTCAAACCTCCATTCAGTTTCCAATCAATATTTTGCCAAGGAATAAAGGGATATATCCCATTGTGACATTCAACGTTTTCAGTCGAATTCGCAAAATTAAACTTGCGTTGAGAACGATTAAATTGCGTATATTGATATCCGTCATTTTTAAATTGAAAGAAATGGGCCTGCTCCCATCCCGTTTTGTTGGTAATGTATTGAAACGAGCTTTCGTACCATATAAAACCATTGCCTTTATCAGTAGAATCGGGACTTACGCGCCAATAGTATACCGTACTATCGGTAAACTTAACTGTTGGTAACCATTTCACAACCCCTCCCGGAGAACTTATTTTAGTACGTTGCAAAAAAGGGCTATTGTATGTATCAATTGTATCAAATTCAAAAACATAGTTTTGGACCTTTTCAAAAGGATTGATTGTAGATGCTTTCAGAGTAACCGTATCAGTAGGGACTATCGCAAATTGATAAGGGTAAACAGGAACAATGCCTCGTCCATTGATCAACAAACTGGTTTCAGCAGTGTTATTGCTTTTGCTTAGTTCATTTACCTGATTGTAAGCGTCAAGCGTTACTTTGAACTGATTTATCCCAAGATCAGTACTAACATTGATAAATACGGTGAATTTAATGGTGTCTTTATAATATGGGGCCGGAGTGCGTGCCAAATATGTTTGAATTGTCCCGTTTGGCAATGTGCGAACCAATTGTGTAAAAACAGTATCATTAATCGCCATGCCGATATTTGTGTTTATAACGTAAACGATAACAGAATCTGAATACGTTTTTGTATCGAAATAAATATCACTACTCGCAATTTCATAATCAGGTTTGGATTCGGAATTGATTTTTATCGCCGGGTCGCCTTCAAAAGTTGTCACAAGGCAATTATTGGAAACAACAGGGTCACCTGCTGCAATGGGAGCAATAGCATTCATAGTTTGCTGCATTATTACTCCTATGCTTTTATTATATGATTTTCGAGACAATTGATTATACCATTCCTGCGTATACGTATTCAACGCATAGGGAATTCCCAGGGTAACAGTACCAAGATAACCTATGGCACCTTTTGAACTTAAAACATAATTTTCGCTTGAACTTACTGTGTAGGTAGTTACCTCGTGAATATCGCCTGAAAAACATCCATTGCCTACGATAAACGGGTAATGCCCGGCAATAGGGTTGTAAGAATTAATATCGTCAATGTTCTGGTCAAACCCCTCCCCTGATGCGTGCCCAAAAAATGTCATGAGACTAATGCCATTATCAATGAAGTTGCTAATTGTTGAGGAGGTTGTTATTTCTATAGGAGCCGAACTTGTTTTAAAAAAACTGGTAACCTGTCCGCCATAATATACACCTTGAATAGTATCCTGATATGCTTTAAGGTATGCTTTAAAAGCATTTTGTTCCTGACTGGTATTACCACCTCCAAAATGTAATATTTGTTTCTTCCACTCCGCCGGAGGGTTGTTCAACTGATTTTCATATTCCCCTATTTTGGTGAGATACAACATAGCCGTAGAGTCGCTTTGTACCGACAACCTGCCGGTTGGTATAGCTGGTTGAAAAGTCCCCCCGTTTAACCCCAAAGTAAATAGCACATCGCTCGGACCGGAGGAGGAGGCACTGCTACCCCCGCCATAAGAACAGACCAGGTTATTTTGGTAATTTGCAGCATTTTGACGACATATATATGAACCAAGAGATTTCCCAAATAAAAACAGGTTTTGAGGTGGAGATGGATACGTATTAATTAAATAATTTGAAAAGTTTTTTATCGACAAAGGGCTTTGAACGATACCGTAAGCAAATTGATCATACAATTCATCAATATCGGCCATTACAACATGATGATGTCCGCCATATGTATTGTTACTCCTATAGTTTTTATAATTGGTTGCCGATACTAAAAGTCGTTTATTATATACAATGATAAATGTTGAATCGGCTGCTTGTGTTGCGTAGTTGGTAAACCGGGCCGAAGGTGTAACAGGCTGCAAAGTGCTAATGTTTCCAACATTTCCGTCGGATGTAATAAAGCATTTTTTTTCCTTCCCTGTGTTGGCAATTAACGCATTATAATTAGCTCCGTTTTGTACAACAGTAACACGGGTTCCGTTAGTTAAGTTATACAATCGTACAGTATCGGATGCCGAAAAATCGCTAATATTTAAATATGATTTTACCTGCGACGTATTGTCGGGTAAATAAATTAAAAAACTGCTGGCTCCTTCCAAATCAAGTGTATGAGGGTATTTTATTTTAATGTAAGATACAACGGTGCTATTGGAAATGAATCCTGCATCGGGGACACTCGTAAAATTAAAATTGGTGGTTCCGTTACCCAACAAGGTTGGTGAAACAACAGATGTAAATTTATTGGCCGCAAAACCTTCGAAAAGAGTATCTTTAAATAATGTATAGCTGCCGGCTGAACCGGATTTAAACTGAATATTCAAATGATGATCGGGAAGGCCATGTGAAATCGTATTAAAATCCTGAGAAGTGCCTATAACCACTGTTTCCATTATTGCAAAAGGCCCCGAAGCATATAAATTTGTTGTACTCGCATTTTTTTGTTCACTCTGTCCAATTGCAAAAACCTGAGAATCGAAATAACCTTCTGAACTCACATAACGCGGGTCGGTCTCACCGCTCACGTCTGTTGTTCCGTTATAATAGCTAGCATTATAGGCCTGTACTGCTTCTTTAAAAAAATAATTGATGGGAGTGTATGAAGGAAAACTAACATCCGTCTCCGGTGTCATGCGGGCATTGTTTACAGAAGAGTTCCAGGTTAGGAAATAAACAGCGGTATCATTCACCAAGCTGTAATAGGGATTGGGGACAAAGGCAGCATTTGTATATAAAGGCAGTTCCAACGAACCATCATTTTTTTGTGCATAAAACTCTATAAAATCCTGGCTGTTAAAAACACCATCCTTTTCACCTTGGATATATATTTTTTGTTCAACACCATTATTAAAAATTTGAATGTTACGTGGGTCGGTAACATTGGCAAGTATTCCGGCAGCGGCTAACGTATTATAATTGATGCGGTATACACCATTTTGAGCAATTTTAATTCTGTAATACTTCTGCGAGTAATTGATCCACTCGTTTCCATAAGGTGCCTGTGCCAATAGTTCGACAGAAAATGAAAGCAATAAAACGATGGACAATAAGCGTTTTCTCGTCTAAATTTTTTGGCGATATTTTTATTGATATCAAGCTTCAGAGAAAAAATATTAGAATATAAACCACCCGACTGATCTCCTATATTCGTTAATGAATAATCTATAGTGATTGATTTAATGCGAACACCTAACCCTATATTCGGTTGTACTGAATTAACTGATTGTCCCAAAGCATTTGTATACTTTTGATAATTACCCAGTCCCCCTCTTAAAAATATAAAGTTCATGTACGAAGCCTCAATACCAATATGGGGTTCGGCACAAACGGTTTTACTTTGTATCAAAGAGTTTTCTTCTCCGTCAAAGGTTACATCCACATCAAGCTCGGCGAGTAAAGAAATATTTTTAGTGAAATCGAATTTACGCGCCGTTCCCAATAATAATTTAGGAAGTGTTATCTCCACCGAACTTGTAGGTATTGAATTGCCGGTTGCAATAAATGCATTTCTCATCGCATCAGAAAGGTTAAACGACCAGGCATTGAAAGTAGAGGTTACGTCCCTTGCCATTGCTGCGAATTTCCATTTTTTATAATCATACTGGGCTCCAAAATCCAAACCAAAACCCCAGGCTCCTGCAAAATCGCCGACCGTTCTTCTTACCACCTTAACACTACCGCCTAAACGAAGATTAGGAATTTTTAGTTTTTTTGCATACGACATTATAGCTGCGAAATCGGTTGCCGAAAAAGAGGTGATGGCGTTATAATTAATTTCCCCGTTGGAGTTGATTAACTGGGTAGTGTTAGGTATATCGTCCACCGCAAAACGCACAACCGATAAAGCTAAAACACTTGTACTGTCGAGCCGTTTGGCAATGGCCCCGTAATCGTATTTAGCAATGCCTGCAAAATATTCGCTGTGCATTAACGATACCTGTATGGTTGTGTCATCAATGCCAAGCAATCCTGCCGGGTTCCAATAGCCCGCCGTAACATCATTTGCTGTTGCAATATAGGAATTTGACATTGCCAATGCCCGGGCCCCAACACCAAGATTTAAAAACGCATTGCTGTAGATAGGTGCTTGTGCAAAAGCTGCTATATTAAATAACGATACGATAACAGCAAAAAGCGTTTTTTTTCACGATCAATAATTAAGGCAATAAAACTAATTTAATAAAAGGTAAAATGCAAGTACCTTGTCAGCCATTCAATGCTTTGTATTTGCGAATCATTATACCGTTTCTTCAACAGAAATTTAACGATTTTATTTTATTAATTAGATGATTTACGCCATTAAAAAGTCGGAAAAATCCGGATGAGTAGTCCTTTTTATTGAAATAAATATCAGGAAAGTATT
>Ga0206810_1024_pt2 | contig 26432 bp, 23 predicted proteins | sample Alteio_BWOrgCont_56_FD_152889 | JGI IMG/M metagenome (GOLD analysis project Ga0206810, IMG submission 152889) | Enriched cells from forest soil in Barre Woods Harvard Forest LTER site, Petersham, Massachusetts, United States -... | ecosystem: Environmental > Terrestrial > Soil > Temperate forest >...
GAGAAAGCCCGGAGCGGGTTTTTCACCGAACGAACAGGTCAGGTGGGTCAAAAGATAGTATCGGTACTATCCAGTGGTCAGCGGGGAGCCAGACACTCGCTTAAGATCACCAGGCCGCCGGTTCGTTATGATGCGGATGAGTGTTATTTCAGGTATCCCGTGGACATTATTGGTTTCTGGTTGCGTGAAGGGGATAAACGGAGCTATCTGGCGATCGCCGTTCTGATTCCCTTCATTGCGCTGCTGGACTGGAGCGTCGGAGACAGAGTCTCTCTCGGCGTTCTCTACATATTGCCGATGATGATCGGCGCAACGGTCTTCAATTGGCAGGAAACAGCATCTTTGGCGGCTGTTTGCGCATTCCTTCGGGCGTGGTTCGACACACCGGCTTCCGGTCCTGAAAAGAGTCTGCGGTTTCTGTTCGCGATGCTGGCGTACTTCGCCTCAGGGATGTTCGTAAGAGCGCTGGTGCAAAACCGCCGGCTGGTTGTCGAACATCTGAACCGGATCGAACGAGAGCAGGAGCTGCGAGAGGAAGCTGAAGAGCAGTTGCGGGTCCTGGTCCAAAGCAGTCCCGCGGCCATACTTACTCTCGATCAACGGGGAACGATTCTGGGATGCAACGATGCGACGAATGAGCTGCTCATGATACCGGAAGGCACGCCGTTGACCGGCACAAGCATCGCGCCTTACCTGCCGTTGCTTTCCGACGCCCTCCAACTGGATTCCACGCAGTCAGGTTTCCGCACGGCATCCCAATGTCAGGGACGCCGGGAAAATGGCGATATCTTCCGGGCACACACCTGGTTTTCGTCCTGGAACGCGGCGGAAGGAAGGCGGCTGGCGGCGATCGTGGTCGATTCCTCCGAAGAGATGCGCGAGCGCGAGGAATCGAATCTCGTGCAGCTCAGGGAGTCCAGCCGGATCGTTGCGGCCGCCGTCTCCCATGAGATCAAAACCCTGTGCCGCGCGTTGTCGCTTGTCAGCTCGAATTTGAGAAACGAACCCGGGATGTCCAGCAATGCCGACTTTGAAGGGCTTCTGAATCTGATTGGCGCGCTGGAAAAGATCGCCTTTCTGGATTTGCATTCCCACGTGAAAGAGAAATGGGAACACGTCTCGCTCAAGGAGGTGCTGGACAATCTGCGAATCGTCATTGAGGCGAACTGGCGCGAGAGCTCGGGAGTCATCCACTGGAATTTTGCCGAGCCGCTCCCTCTTGTTCTGGCGGATTCTCACGGTCTGCTACAGGTTCTGCTGAGTCTGGCCGAGAACAGCTGGCGCGCCGTTCAGGAGAGCTCGACGCGCGAGTTATCGATCAGCGTTTGCGCCGGTCAGCATATGGCGACGATTGAAGTGCGAGATTCAGGGCCCGGAGTAGCGGCGCCGAATCGTTTGTTTGAACCGTTTCAGAGCGGCGCCGCCGGAACGGGAATGGGCCTCTTCGTCGCACGGGCCGCCCTGAGGAGCTACGGCGGCGATCTGCGTTACGAACCACAGGAGCGGGGAGCCCTGTTTCTGATCGACTTGCAGATTTGTCAACCCAAACCAGGCTATGAACGACAGCGGAACGGATAAGATCGATCTCCTTATCGTGGACGACCATGTCATGTTCCGTGAAGGACTGGCGCGGAGTCTGGAGAGAGATTTCGGGCTAAACATCGTAGGACAGTGCGGTACGTCGGCAGAGGCTCTGGCCATCCTTCGCCAGAACAGCGGCGTGTCGATTGTGCTGCTGGATATGGATCTTAGGGCCGAGCGAGGCACAGCGTTTATTCAGGTGGCGCGGCAGGCTGGATTCCAGACGCCCGTTCTTGTGGTCACGGCCGGCGTGAGCGACCTCGAGGCCGTTCAACTGATCCGGAACGGCGTGGCTGGGATCTTCCACAAAGAGCACTCGACGGAGGCGCTGTGCAGCGCGATTCGGCGAGTGGTGGGAGGAGAGCGTCTTCTGGAGACGGACTATCTGCAATCGGTATTTCGCGCGGTGGCCCAAACGGAGGATACGCTGCGGCCGGGTTTGACGAGCCGCGACCGGACTTTGCTGCGCTTCATTTTGGAGGGCCTCACCAGCAAGGCGATCGGGCAGCAGCTTGACGTTTCGGAGGGAACGGTTAAGGCCTCTCTCCGTCAGTTGTTTGACAAGCTTGGTGTGCGTACGCGTGCGCAGCTGGTCAAGGTCGCTCTGGAAAATTATCGCGACGAGTTGTGAGTCACTGGGGCCGCATATCGTGGACTTCGAAGTGGAAACGGTTGGGGGGCAGATGCGCAGCGGTTTCCGGAGACAGGCGCGCCCAGGTTTCGTAAGCAGCGCCCGCCAGTCTGCTGTTCAGAAAAAACAGGAATTGATCCGAGCAGCAGTCTATGGGGGGTGGCTGCCGAAAGGTGAGACGCATTCCCACTGCCCGATCGATCGCGACCCCGCGAGTGGGCACTTCTTTGTCGAGCAGCAAATCGACGAAGCTGCTGCGCGCGGCGTGCGGCCAGATGTCTCTGCTCAAAAGGTCGCGCAAGGCGCTGGTCGCCGAGAACGTGATCTCACACTGGCGTATCCATTCGAGGACCGAATCTCCCCACGCCCAATGCACGAGAAGCCCGAGATACTGATCCGTGAGATGCACGGCCAGATCGAGCCTTCTCTGATCCATGGTGCCCTCCGGGGCATCCTCGAGCATGTCTTCCGTTTCGACGATCGACGTTGCCCGCTCGACCAGATCTTCCCGGCTGGCAGGTTCGGGAATGCTTCGTACCAGAAGCGGTGGCAGTTCGTGGGTGCCAGCACCCGGAACTTCGATATAAGCACGGTCCATTGAAGACTCCTGCTATCTAATTCGACGTACTGACGTGGTCTCTGTTTCGTATATAGCATGAAGCGGGGATTAACGTCGATGAAACTTGTAATGGAACTGATAACAGGGCGTTATCGCGCTGCGTGCTATCATGCGCGATTCGTGGCAGATGTGGGCCGGATAATTCAATTATGAACGATTTCAGCATTGGTCTCGATCTGGGCGGAACGAATCTGCGGGCGGCGGCGATCGACCGCTCGGGCAAGCTGCTTGACCAGGTGGCGGGTAAGAGCGGGTATTCGGCGGGTCGCGAGGCGATCGTGCGCGAGATGGTTGACGCGATCGAGACGCTGCGCCAACGGCACGGGGTGACGGGACTGGCGGGAATTGGGGTGGCAGTGCCGGGATTCATCTCGATCGAAGACGGTGTGATCCGGAATGCGAATAATCTCACCTCGCTCGAGAACTTTCCGATTCGCGATGAATTGAGCAAGCGTCTGGGGACGCCGGTGATTCTCGAAAACGACGCGAATGCGGCGGCGCTTGGGGAGAAATGGATCGGCGCGGGTCGCACGGTGGACGATCTGGTGTTGATTACGCTTGGGACCGGCATAGGTGGCGGGATTATTTCGGGCGGTAAGATCATGCGGGGCTCGGTCGGGATGGCCGGCGAATTGGGGCATATCACGGTGGTGCCGAATGGCAATCCGTGTGGCTGCGGGAATCGCGGCTGCGTCGAGAAGCATGCTTCGGCGACGGCGATTACGGTGATGGCCAGGCTGCTCGGGTTAGGCGATGCGCTGAGTTCGAAAGACGTTTACGACCTTGCTATGAGCGGGAACGAGAAGGCGCGGACGATTTTCGTCTCGATGGGGGAAGCCCTGGGAATCGCGCTGGCGATGCTTGTGAATACGTTTAATTATCCGCTGTATCTGATAGCCGGGGGACCTTTAGCGGCGTGGGATCTTTTTGGGCCTCCGATGCTCGAGGAGACGCGGCGGCGGTCGTTTACTTACCGGGCTACGAAGACGCGGATCGAGAAAGCGGAACTGGGGAATGAGGCGGGGTTGTTCGGGGCTGCGTACCTGTCCTTCGATGCGGTGGATAGTTTCGTGAACCGGCCCCTTATGGGCAAACCGTCAGCTTCATGATCATCTCGACCCGGTCGAGACCAGGGCCGTAGCTGTCCTTTATAACGCCGGTCGCCTTGAAGCCCTGCTTGCGGAAAAAGGGCTCGGCCTTTTGCGACGTATCCAGGCGGACCATTTGGATATTGCCTGCTTTCCCGATCTCACGCAGCCGGTAGAGGAGAAGGAAGCGCCCGAGGCCGAGTTTGTGCGAGTCGCGCCGGACCATGCCCCAGACCATACTCGCAAGGCCGTCTTGCTGCGCCAGCGCATAGCCGCCGCAACCCACAATCGCGTCGTCGTGCTCCATCACGAAGTACGGGCAGTCGGGGTTGTCGAGGAAGGCTTCGAAGCCGATGCGCTCGGCTGGGTCGAAGTATTCGGGGACGTTCGACTCGAATACGCCGAGGCAGGCGGCGCGATCGGTGGGAAAGTACGGGCGGAGATCCATATGTTCATTTCCCCATGTTTATTTCGATGCCCGTGGAGGTACGGACGAGAAGAGGCCTAAAAAGCCTTCGAGCAGCGTGGGGTGCGTGAGGATGACGTTTCGCAGGGCGGTATACGGCATCCCGGCGACCATGGCGATCTGCACGGCTCCCATGATTTCTCCGGCGCTGACTCCGAAGACGGTGATTCCCAGAATGCGGTCGCTTTCGGTGTCGATCAGCGCCTTCAGGAAGCCTCTGGTTTCGGAAAGCGTGCGAGCGCGCAATACGCCCGCCATTGGCATTTTGGCGAGCCGATAAGGAATGCCTTTCGCTTTGGCCTCTTTTTCGCTGAGGCCAACCCGCGCCAGTTCGGGGTCGGTGAAGAGGCAATAGGGAATCTGGCGGCCGGTGGTGACGTGATTTCCGCCAGCGAGGTTGTCGCGGATCACACGGAAATCGTCGAACGCGATGTGCGTGAACTGCGGGCTGCCGGCGCATTCGCCGATCGCCCAGACGTCGGATGCGGTGGTCTCGAGGCGCTCGTTGACCTTGATGTATCCGGTGGGGGTCAACTCGACTCCGGCGAGATCGAGCCCGATGCCTTGCGTGTTCGGCGTTCGTCCAGTGGCAACCAGGATGTCCGTCGCTTCGATAGACGCGGGAGAACCATTTCGGGTGAGGTGAAGTTTTACCGACTGGCCGGACGTCCCCTCAACTTTGGCCGATTCCGCGTTCGTGAGGATGTCGATACCCTCGTCCTCAAAAAGCTGGTGGACGGCTTCGCAGACGTCTTCGTCCTCGCGGCTCGCCAGGCGATCGTTGCGTTCAATTACGGTTACGCGGCTGCCGAAGCGGCGCATCGCCTGCGCCAGTTCGAGACCGATGTAACCACCGCCGAGAACGAGCAGGTGTGCGGGGACATGGTCGAGTTCGAGCACCTCGATATGGGTCATCGGGTTCGATTCGCGAAGTCCGGGAAGGTCCGGAATGATGGCGTGTGTGCCGGTTCCGATAATCACCTTATCGCCGTGGATGACTCGCGTCGTTCCGTCCGGGAGCGAGACCTCGAGCGTTTTGGCGCCGATGAACTTCGCGGATCCCATGATCAACCCGGCTCCGCTCTTTTTGAAATTGGCCAGATGCAGGTCGACCAGACCCTGGACCATCCGGCGCTTTCGTTCGCGGACTATCGGCATTTCGACCTGGAAGTGATCGGTGACAATTCCGAACTCTTCGCTGCCGCGGACGTGTTGCGCGACTTTCGCGCCGTGAATGACGTTCTTGCTCGGAAGACAGGCAATGTTCGGACAGGAGCCGCCGATATATTTCCGTTCGATGACGACTACGCGTCTGCCTTCGGCGGCGAGGGTCCAGGCCAGGTATTTCGATCCTTCGCCGCTGCCAAGAATTACAAATTCATAATCGCTCGCTGTCGTATCCATGCGGTCTGTAGAATCCCCGATTCAGTGCGGGTTCGTCAAGCGAAGACCATGTTAACGTAGAGCTCAAGGCGAAGAAAAGACGAATGTCCGAATCATTGTCACTGCTGTTTCCCGAACTTCCGCTCGCGCCCCGCTCGGCGAGCGCCGCGCGGATCGCCGCTGGAATCATAGCCAAGTTCGAGCGCCTGGCGCGTGATGCGGATGGACCAATTCGGGCGATCCGGCGCACGCCCGCTCGGGATGCCGAATATGGCGAGTTTCCTGAAGACCTGAACCAGAAACTGCGTGAGGTTCTCCGCCAGCGTGGCATCGAGAAGCCTTATTCGCATCAGGCCGAAGCGTACCGCCGAATTGCGGCGGGCGACAATGCCGTGATCGTCACGCCGACCGCCAGCGGCAAGACGCTTTGTTACAACCTGCCGGTCGCGAACCGCCTGCTCGCTGAACCTGGCGCGCGGGCGATGTACCTGTTTCCGACCAAGGCTCTTGCGGAAGACCAGCTCGACGAGTTGCACGGCCTGATCGAAGCGAGGGGACCCGATCTGTGCGTCTTTACTTACGATGGCGACACGCCGCAGGACGCGCGGCGGCCTATCCGGCAGCGAGCGAATATCGTGCTGACGAATCCGGACATGCTGCATACGGGCATTCTGCCGCACCACACGAAATGGGCGAAGCTGTTCGAGAATCTGCGTTACGTGGTCGTGGATGAGCTGCATTATTACCGGGGCGTCTACGGCAGCCATCTCGCCAACATCATGCGGCGGCTCAAAAGGCTGTGTGAATTCTATGGATCGAAGCCGCAATTTATAGCCTGTTCGGCCACGATCGCGAATCCGAAAGAACTTGCGGAGACGCTGATGGAAGCGCCGTTCGAACTGATCGACCGCAATGGCGCGCCCGCGGGAGAGAAGGTTTTCATCTGTTACAACCCGCCGGTCGTAAACCGCCAGCTCGGAATCCGGCGAAGTTATATCGGGGAGACGCGACGCGTCGCGCTGGAACTGCTCGATTGTAATCAGCAGACGCTGGTGTTCGCGAATAACCGGCTTGCTACCGAGATACTTGTCACTTATTTGAAGGATGCCTGTGACAAGGGGCGGCTGCCGACTGAATCGGTACGGGGTTATCGGGGAGGCTATCTGCCGCGCGAGCGGCGCGAGATCGAGAAGCGGCTTCGTTCGGGCGACATCCGGGCCGTGGTGGCGACGAATGCGCTCGAACTCGGGATTGACGTCGGTTCTCTCGATGCTGTAGTGATGGCGGGATATCCTGGCACGATCGCTTCGACCTGGCATCGGGCGGGGCGCGCGGGGAGACGGAATACGGGCTCGCTCGCCATCATGGTTGCATCGAGCGCACCGGTGGATCAATACGTAGTCGAACATCCGGAGTACCTCTTCGAGCGTTCGCCGGAGCATGCTTACGTGAATGCGGATAATCTCGAAATTTTGCTCAACCACCTCAAGTGTGCAGTCTTCGAACTGCCAATGCGAAGCGACGAACGGTTCGGACCGCACGATATCGGCGAATTGTGCGCGTTGCTCAGAGAATCCGGACTCTTGCACCTCTCCGGGAAATCGTGGCATTGGACGTCCGATAGTTATCCGGCGGATGCAGTCAGTCTGAGGTCTGTATCGAGCGATAACTTCGTCGTGGTGGATATCACGGGGGAATCGAAGATTATCGGCGAGGTTTCATTCACCGCCGCTCTCACAACGCTGCACGAGAAGGCGATCTACCTCCACGAGGCAAAACAGTTTCACGTGGAACGGTTCGATTACAAAGAGCGGAAGGCTTATGTGAAGCGCGTCGAGACCGACTATTACACCGACGCGATCGACTACACACAGGTGAAGCCGCTGCGTGAATTCGAAACGCACGGCGTCGGGCAGGGTGTCGACAGCGTGCACGGCGACGTTCGTGTGAATCGGCAAATTGTGGGTTTCAAAAAGATCAAGTTTTACACGAACGAGAACGTCGGCGCAGGCAAACTTTCGATGCCGGAGCAGGAAATGCACACGACCGCCTTCTGGCTGCACTTCCCCGCCGCTTTTCTAGCCGCGATGGAGCAATACAGCCCGGCCGAGCGACAGAACGGACTCACGGGTCTCGGGAACGCGTTCCGAACGATCGCTTTCCTTCTGCTGATGTGCGATCCGCGCGATCTCGGCGTTGCGCTGACGGAAGATACGGCGGGCTCCATGATCGATTGGGAGCCAAACCTCTATCTCTACGACAGCTACTCGGGGGGGACCGGCCTCAGCGCACCACTGTTCCGACTAAGCGACCGCCTGTTGCGGCAGACCCACGAACTGATCGAAGGGTGCGCATGCAAGGCCGGATGCCCAGCGTGCACGGGTCCGGAGGGCGAGATTGGCGACCGCGGCAAACAGGCTGCGCTCGATATTCTGGGTCGATTACTGCCGAATTAATGATTATGCCGGTGATGATTCGCGTCTTCGGGAAACACCGGATGGCCTTCCGGCGGGGGAAACAGTGTTTTCAGCGCTTCGAGACGCTTCCGTAAGTGCCTGCTCGGCAACTGGCGTGGACCGGTTTCGACATCGATATCGCAGCAGATTCCGTGCAAATAGAGCGTCATCGTGTCTTCGAACGATTGGCGCGCATACTCGCGGAAGGGCTTCCCGTCCTTCCGCGCCGCCATGGGCCGCCGCAGCAGCGTCTGCTTCAGGTGCCAGCTTTTCTCGTCAACCTCGCCGTGTACTTCACTGCTTAGTTCCTCGCGGAGAAGGCCGTGAAAAGTGTCCTGCACCTGCCGGGGCAGGCGGGGCGAAAGCAGGGCCGCCAGTTCGTCGTAAAGATAGTAGTGATAGTCGGAAACCTGCTCCTCTTTCACCGTAAAAAAGAGCGTGGCAAAATCGGGAGTTTCGACGTGAGTGGAGAACAATAGTTTCGGCTCCGCAGGCTTCTCATAAGCCACGGAGATGCTGGTCCGCGCCGGTCCGCGTTCGAGAAACGGCGCCAGCACGATTCCGACCGCCGGCAGCAGTTCCGAAACGGCGGCCGGTAATGCGGCGACAGGATCGTGTAGATACTGGCGCAGATCTTCTTCAGCCATCGGGAATGCGAGGAAGTAGGAAAATTTGGTGTCGAGGGGCGTCATTTCGGAGCGCAGGCGGCGACTAAGTTCGTCAACCATGTTCCGGGGACGTCCGTTTTCAGATGGCATGTTCAGATTGAAGTGGGTGATCGATCGAATTCGCAATGATTGTAGCAAGTTGCGGAGACCGGCATCCCGCACCAAGGCAAGGGATGGACGCAACGCTACCCTGAAACTTGCCGAGCCCGCCCCGATCGATTCTGATATCCGCTGGAGAAGCCTCGGGCGACTACTATGCCGCCGAGCTGGTTCGCGAACTTCAGCGGCGACATCCCGAGTTCCGATTTTTTGGATGCGCCGGGCCGCACCTGCGACAGGCCGGAGTGCGGGCGGTGATTCGATCCGAGGATTTGTCGGTGGTGGGAATCCTCGAAGTGGTGGGGCATCTGCCGCGGATCTGGAAGCGCTTCCAGGAACTGATCCGCGCCGCGGCCCTGGAAAAACCGAATCTCGCCATCCTCACCGATTCGCCGGACTTCCATTTTCGGGTTGCCCGAAAGCTCAAACGGCTCCGGATTCCCGTCGTTTATCTCGTCGCGCCACAGGTCTGGGCCTGGCGTAAGGGCCGCGTAAAGACAATGCAGCGGCTCATCGACCGGTTGCTTTGCATCTTTCCTTTCGAGGAGAAATTCTTTCGTGAGCATCGTGTTCCGGTGACTTATATTGGCCATCCGCTGGCTTCCCGGGTACGTCCGACGCTGTCGCGTGAGGATTTTTTTCGGAAACACAATCTGGATCCAGGTCGTCCCCTGATAACGATGCTGCCGGGCAGCCGTCGAAGCGAAGCGCTCCGCCATCTGCCGGAACTGACACGTGCCGCCGAGATCCTGGCCAAAGACCGCCCGATGAGCTTTGTGCTGCCGGCTTCGCCCACTTGCGGCGCCGGTTTTTTTGCACAGCCGCTCGCGGGAAGTGGGATACAGGTGATCGAAGGCGAGGCGTGGGATGCGATGGCGCACTGCGACGTGGCCCTCGCCGCCAGCGGAACGGTTACAGTGGAGGCGGCATTGTTGGGCGCGCCGATGGTCACCTTCTATCGGGTAACGGGGACAAGCTGGGCGATCGGAAAGCTGCTGGTGGACATTCCTTTTTACTCCATGGTGAACCTGATCGCGGGCAAGCGGGTGGTGGCTGAGCTGATGCAGGAGGCGATGACCGGTGAGCGCCTGGCCGCCGAAACAGCGGGACTACTTGACGACGCGAACGAAAGAGGCAAAATGAAGGAAGACTTGGCGCGGGTCGCAGGCCTGCTCTCGGGAGAAGGCGATGCGATCAGCTGCGCCGCGGATGAAGTCGAACGGGTTCTGGAGACTTTAAAGTGAAACGCCCTGACGGAAAAACGATCGCAATTCTTGCTCTTGGTGTTCTTGCCACGGCGGGGCCGGGTTTGGCGCAGGATGATAAGCGCACACACATAGATGTCGACAGCTACGTTCTCGACGCGCAGATCAATCCGGATACCCAGACACTTTCGGCGCGAGCCGAGGTTCACTTCCTGCCGCTCGACGATCAGATCAACTCCGTCACCTTCGAATTAAATAACGCTCTGAACGTTTTCAGAGTCGTAGACGGCAAAGGCCAGACTCTTCAGTCTTCACGAAACCAGTCCGACAACACGATACGGGTGACTCTCCCGACAGGCCTGCCAAAAGCACAGCCCGCTGTGCTGACGTTTTACTACGACGGCCGACTCACCGGGAACGAGGATTCGCCGATTTATGGCATTAAATTCGCAGCGATTCAGAATGACTACGCTTTCCTCCTTTATCCTTCGCGCTGGTTTCCGGTAAGTGGCTACACTTCCGATCGCTTCACTTCAAAGATCAACGTCAGCGTTCCCGACGGCTTTAATGTTATTGCCGCCGGAATCGAATCGAAGAAACTGCCGACTTCGACCGAGGACCGGCAGGTGATTTGGTCGTTCGATTTCACCAAACCGTCTTTTCCAGGCGACATTGCCATCCAGAAGGGCGCGCCCGTGAAGATTTCTTCAAGCGGGCTTACGGAGACGATGTGGTTCCGCGGACCCCAGGCAGCCATGGCGAATGCCTACGGGGAAGCCACCGCGCAAATGATGGAGTATTTTACCGGAGTTTATGGCCTTGCGCCTTACGCGAATCTGAACGTGGTGGAGATGACGGATGGCGCACCGAACGGGTATGCGGCGCCAGGCGTAATTTTTCTCTCTCCGCAGTCGATCGGCAAAGACGTGAATGCCAACGTTTTGGCGAACCAGATCGGGAGGCAGTGGTGGGAGATTCAGGTGTCCCCCGTCAATCGCAACCACATGTGGCTGGAGAACGGAATGGCGCTGTATTCCGAAGCTTTGTGGACCGAGAAAGAGAAGGGCGCGACGGCGATCGATCAGCGGATGAAGGATATGGCCATCACAGCATTGACGGTGGATAACGTGCCGCTGATCCAGACGGCGCGGCTGGAAGATTATTCGCCGGAGTATTGGGCTCTGAGCGGGGATAAAGGCGCGGTCGTGATGCAGATGCTGCGGAGCACGATGGGCGATGAGAAGTTCTTCGCATCGTTGAAAGCGTTTCTTGCGCAATTCGCGTGGAAGCCCGTGACGACGGAGGATTTCCGGAAGGTGTGCGAAACCCAGATGGGCGAAGAGCTGCGATATTTCTTTATCCAGTGGGTAGAGTCGAACGGTGCGCCCGAGTTCAAACTCGAGTACACGATTTTCCGTACCCAGAAGGGTTTCCGGGTGCAGGGGAAGATTTCGCAGGACTTGGACACTTTTCGAATGCCCGTGGATCTGCATATCGAAACGGAAGGAAATCCGGAGAACAAGCGGATCGAAGTCATGGGGACTTCGTCCGAGTTCTCGGTCGATACATTCGGCAAGCCGAAGAAAGTCACGATCGATCCGGATAACAAGATCCTGAGGATGAGTCCGGACATGCGGGTGTCGGTTTCCATCCGGAAAGGCGAGCAGTACGTCCAGATCAGCGAGTTCGCTGAAGCGCTGAAAGAGTATCAGCGGGCGCTCGACACGAACAAGAACAGCTCGATGGCGCACTACCGCGTGGGTGAAGTGTTTTTCCTGCAGCAGAATTATCAGGCTGCCGCCAATGAATTTCGCGCGGCGGGAGAAGGGGATCTCAATCCGAAGTGGATCGATGTCTGGCGGCATATTTATCTGGGAAAGATATTCGATATCAGCGGGCAGCGGGACCGCGCCGTGAACGAGTACACGCAGGCGCAGAGGACTCGGGACAATACGCAGGGCGCGCAGGACGAGGTCGCGAAGTATCTTCACCAGCCCTACAAAAACGAGAGCAAGGAAAAGATCTGAACGGCGCCCGCAAGGGCTGGAAACGCTCTCTCACGGGTCGCGGCTCGGAAGCGGTTTACATCCGCTGGCGGACGAAGGTGCCGGGGACTTCCCGGATCGTGGGAAAAGTCTTCGAAATGTGATCGTGCCAGGTCAGGTTTTCTTCGTCGGCTACGGCCCACAGCAGCCCCACGCCGCCGGAACAAAAGCTGAGCCAGGTTGAGGCGAAACGCAGCGCGCGGCTGCGCGCATCGAGCGGAAATCCGTCAAATGTGATGAGCTGGAGATCGGCGAACTGCATTCCCGCCGTTTCCCTCCCGGCAATCGCCCAGACCAGGCCATAGAGCATCGAGATGAGGGCGAGCACGGCGCCCATCCCGATCCACAGCATCTTCCCCTGCCCGAAGCTGCCGCCCAGCGACTGGAAAGTTATAACGACAATTCCAAAGCCGAGAGTGATCATGGCCGCGTCGATCGCGGAAGCAACACAGCGGTGCATGGGCGTAGCTACGGGCTGGTCGCAGAACACCTGGGCATCGACGTCTGTCTTGAGCTTTCTGCCTTTCGAGGCGACTCCCGGAATGAAATCGAGCGTTTCCTGTGTGCCGGACAGAGTTGCCGTCCCTGGCGCGGTTTGTGGATGCCGCGCCGGCACGGGAGACTTGCGAACAGTCGGCGGGGGAGCGGCAATTCGTGTATCGGGTGCAGCCGCAGCAACGCGGTTCAGCGCCTGTCGTTGCAAACGATCAAAGGGAATGACATTTGGCGCGAGGCCGGACTGAGGTGCGGCGTCCGCCTTTGAATAACCGGCGAAGAGCGGCTGCTGTCCTGGCAGTAACGCCGCATTCCGCGCCGCAAGGAACTCCTCCGTAGTGTCGCCGCTCAAGGCCAGATCCTGCGCCAGCGCGTTCGCTCCCGAGTAACCGGGCGGCGCCGCGATGACGACGCCTTTTAATCTTCGCCCGCAGCGCAGGCAGCGATGATCATCCTCACCATTTGCGAAACCACAATGCTTGCAATGCATCTATTTCACTTTTACCGTGTACTCTTTACCCTGCTCATCTCAGGCCGGCTCCACTGCGCGCCACAGCAGTCGCGTCGCACGCCCCCCGCAGGTTGCGACGTAATTTATGCCGTGGTACGGTTGCCAGTTGAAGCCGCTATTCCGCACTCGCCTCATCCTTCTGAGTAACATAAACAACGTTGCTTGTCACGGAAAACTTCTCATGCGATGTTGTATCTTCAGCCTTCTATTATTCGGATTCGCACAAATCGCGTTACCTCAAATAAGCAGCGCCCCAGGTGAGCCTCCATCGCCTCCTCCGGAGAACGAGGCGACGGTAGAACTTCCCGATTTCAACATCAAGATTCCGCGACCGAACGCCCCGCTCATAGGCGACTACGACATTACGGACGATTTCCAGGAATCGGAGGGCGGCGTGTACCATCTGCACGGACACGTTGTCATCGAACTTCACAACGCCACGTTTAAGGCCGATGAAGCGGAGTACGACGAAAACACGAAGACCTTCAAGGCGCACGGCAACGTGTATTACCGCAACTATGACGAGAACGAGGTCATCTACTGCGACCGCGCCGAATACAACACCGATACGGAAAGAGGCACCTTTCACCAAGTCAAGGGCTACTCGAAGATGAAGGTTGTGGCGCGCCCCGGAATGCTGACCACTCAGCAACCCTTCTATTTTGAAGGCGCGTACGCCGATAAAATCGAAGACAAATATCTTCTGCACGACGGCATCATCACCGATTGCCACGTTCCCCATCCCTGGTGGGTGCTGCACAGCAAGCTGTTCGACATCATCCCCGAGGACCGCGCCATCACCCACAATGCTGTCTTCCGCCTTCGAGGCATGCCTTTGTTTCTTTTTCCATACTTCTATAAAGCCCTCAAGAAGGAGCCGCGCAAGAGCGGATTCCTTTCTCCCGAAGCCGGACACAGTTCGCAGTTCGGATACTTCGTGGGTGCTGGATACTTCTGGGCGATTAACCGCAGCTACGATCTAACGTATCTCGGCACAGAGTACACTTCGCGGGGCCTGGCCAGCCATGTGGAAATTCGCGGTAAGCCGACACTGAAGAGCGACTTCGATCTGATCGTTTACGGCGTTGACGACCACGGCTCAACCGTAAACGGAGTCACTCAGAAAGCGCCGGGCTACAGCATCACGGGCACGGGGAAGGCCGACCTGGGACACGGCTGGACCGTTCGCGGAAATCTTGATTACCTGAGCTCATACGCGTTTCGCCAGACCTTCTCCGGCTCTTTCGGAGAGGCAATTTACTCCACCACGAATTCCGTCGCTGTCCTGACAAAGCGATTCGATTACTACACTTTCAACTCAGATATCTCGCGAAACGAAAATTTCCTGAGCATAACACCAGGCGACTCCGTGACCATTCGCGAGTCGCCCGGCTTCGACTTCTCGGGACGCGACCAGCAGATCTTGTCGGGCGCTTTGCCTCTGTGGTTCTCCTTCGACACCAGCTTTGGCCTCTTTCATCGTGTCGAGTCGACCGTCCAGCCCGACTTTTATCAAACCAGCCAGTTCATGCCGCGCGGAAACCTCGAACCGTCGCTCACATCGGCCTTTCACTGGGGAAGTTTCAGTATCATCCCCGGCGTTACGATGCACGAGACGCTCTATGGCCAGAGCCTGGTGAACACCACTGTCGAGAATACGATTTTGAATCGTGCGGCTCCCGAGGCAAAGGTCGATTTCGTGTTTCCGCCGATCGAGCGCGTGTTCAATCGAAAAACATTTCTCGGCGACAAGCTCAAACACGTGATCGAACCTCGGATTACCTACGACTACGTGACCGGTGTAAACGATTTCCTGGGCACTCTGCGGTTCGATCCGACCGATCTGCTTGCCGACACGAATCAGGTTGAATTCGGGCTCACCAACAGGATTTATGCGAAAAAAGGCGATACCGTCACTGAAATTCTGACTTGGGAGCTCTTCTACGAGAGATACTTCAACCCCACTTTTGGAGGCGCCGTGGTTGCGGGCCAGCGGAACGTATTGCAACCCGAGATCGATCTGACGGGCTTCAGCTTCCTCGACGGGCCGCGTAATTACTCGCCGATCGTGTCCGTTATGCGAATGACACCGCGGAACGGCGTGAACATACGCTGGCAGGCGGATTACGACCCCCTGTATCACCGCTTCACGAGCAGCATGTTTTCGACAGACTTCCGGATCGGGCACTATTTCGCCTCGGTTGCGAGCAACGTATCCAGGCCCAATACGGAGATCGGGCCCATTACGATTGCTCCCCCCCTGATTCAGCCTCCCGCCAATCAGCTCATCGGCCAGGGGGGGTACGGCGATCCGAACCGCAAAGGCTGGAATATGGCAGTCTCGACCGTCTATGATTTCCGATTGGGCTATCAATTATTTGCGATCGCCCAGGTCACGTACAACACGGATTGCTGCGGCTTCAGTTTCGAGTACCGGCGAAACGATTACGGTACGTTGAACGATACGCAATATCGCGTTGCATTCTCGATCGCAAACATCGGGACGTTCGGCAATCTGAAGAAACAGGAACGCATTTTCTGAGGCCGGCGAGGCATGCTTGCGGGGCGCCGTCGATTGACAGAGGAATTCGGTCGCGGTATCCTCTCCGCAAGCACGGCTATGAGAGTTCGATGGTTTTTTCTGATTTTATTCAGTGTTTTCGCGGCGGCACCTGCGCTCGTTGCCCATCACTCTTTCTCCGCAGAATATGATGCCACCAAGCCCATCCAGGTAACGGGCGTGGTGACTAGGGTCGAATGGCAAAATCCTCACATCTGGTTTTTCGTGGATGTGAAAGACGAAAGCGGTAAGGTAACGAATTGGGGCTTCTCGGGCGGCGCTCCCGGCCAGCTGATGCGCCGCGGAATCAACAAAGACGTTATTCAGCCTGGGATGACCATCATGGTCGACGGCTTCCTGGCCAAAGACGGGTCGCATAACGGCTCCGGAGGCAAGGTCACTTTTTCCGATGGCCGCAGCGTATTCACGGCCAGCGCTGAAGACAAGCTTCCGGGGAAATAGCGATGAAGATCTCAAGGTGTGCCGGGCTTGCCGGAGTTGCGTTCGCTTCCGCTGCCCTGCTCGCCCAGCAGTCGAAGTTTCCGCCGCGAACGCCGGACGGGAAGCCGGACCTGAGCGGCATCTATGAATGGCCCAAGACCGATGAAGGCGAGAAATGCAAATGCTCAGCCACCATCTTCGATCGGAACAAGTTTCCCCCCTTCAAACCAGGGGGAGAAGCGTTCTACGAACCCCGGACCGGCGATCCCCGGCACGACGAACCACGGGACTTCTGCCTCCCTGCGGGCTTCCCCTCGGGTATGTTGTCCGCCAACGCCGTTCGCTTCGTGCAGAACAGGAATTTTCTTGTGATGGCGCATGAATTTCAGGCGATGACGAGGCTGATTCCGCTCGACGGACGGCCTCACCGCAAGGGGATCGAGCCCAGCTTCTATGGAGATCCCGTCGGACACTGGGAAGGCGATACGCTCGTCGTCGAGACGACCAATTTCAAGCGCTGGTCGCTCGACGACTATTTCTACACGAATCCGAAGGAATACCGGATGCACAGCGACGCGCTTCGCACCATTGAGCGCATCAGCTGGAAGGACCCGAAGACGCTCTCGTACAGGCTGACGATCGACGATCCAAAGATCTTCACGGCGGCATGGTCGCAGGATTTCACAATGACCTTGCACCCCGACTGGGAGCAGATGGGGATCTTCGAATACGTCTGCGAAGAGAATAATCGGTGCCCCGGCGGCAAGTGCACGAAGTAGCTCAGCAGATGCGGTGTTCGTTATAAGGCAGGAGTAGCGACCCGGTAATGGAGGCGCACTACTCCGTCGTCGAAACGATCCGCCGATCGCAATTCGAGGTCCACCGAACGCCTCCCCGACTCGATGAGCGGGATGCCTGCGCCATCGATCTCGCCCGCATCCAGAAATGACGCGATCAAACCTCCTCCGCCCATCATCCAGATGTTTTTCCCCGGAGCCTGACGAATGCGCTTCGCGAACTCTGCGACCGGCTCATTAATAAACTCAGCATCGAGACTCGGGGACGCGGGCCTGGTTCGAGAAAATACGAAATTCTTCACCTTTATGCCGAATGTGCGGGCGCCACCCCTTGCCACAGCCTGATCCCATGTCTCTCGACCCCAGAGGTTGTATCGATCGTCCGGATAAAGTCGCTCCACCCGTCGTTGCCGGGAGGCCGCGGTCTCTCCAGCCAGTCAACGCTGCCGTCAACGCGGGCGATGTAACCGTCAGCACTCGTCGCGATATAGACGATAATCTTTCTGTCCCGCATGAGGCCACATTACACCGGCTTTCGCGGCTTCGCTGCCTGACCGATATTCTTAAAGAAGGCAATGCGCAAACGATTCTGCGTCTTCTGCGGTTCCAGTGCCGGAGCCGACCCTGCCTATGCCGCCGCGGCTGCCTCACTCGCGGCGCAACTTGCAGCTAAGAACATTTCGGTGGTTTACGGCGGAAGCAACGTCGGGCTAATGGGAATTCTCGCCGACACCGCCCTTGCCGCGGGGGCCGAAGTGATCGGCGTCATCCCGCGCGCGCTCGTGGAAAAAGAGATCGCGCACCCGCACTTGTCTGAGCTTCGAGTGGTCGGCTCCATGCACCAGAGGAAGGCCCTGATGGCGGAGCTGTCCGATGGCTTCATCGCGCTCCCGGGCGGCTATGGAACCCTGGACGAATTTTGCGAGATCCTGACGTGGGCGCAACTGGGTCTGGAGCGCAAGCCGTGTGGCATTTTGAATGTCCGCGGCTATTACGACCATCTGCTGAGTTTGTTCGATCATGCAGTGGAGGAGCGCTTTCTGCAGCCAGAATACCGATGCATGCTGCTCTGCGACACCACTGCGGAGTCGTTGATTGAACGAATGCTTCGGTACGAGGCGCCGCTGGTCGACAAATGGATAGGCCGCAAGGAAGCCTGAACCGCGCCCCCAGATGACTGTGCGCGCAACCCCTTGTCACGGCTGTCTCCCCCGAGATCTACCGCCGGAATCACGCGCCAGCCAATCCGTTTTTCTGTTGTATCGTGAGAGGGTTTGGTTTTTCTACCCGAATTTCAGCCCATTATCCGTCTTTCAACAAGTTTGTTTCTCGTTTCACTTCTGTTACTTACGCGGGATTTATGTGGGAAGTCTGTTGGAGACGTGTGAATAAACCGGCGCAATGAAGATCTGTTCGGGAGTAGATGCCATCACAGGCGAATTCGTGGCGATCGACTTCGATGAGAAGATTCATTCGATTCGGAAGTTCGAACCGACGGAATCCCGCGACGGCTTGCATCTCGCGCCGGGCCTTGTCGACCTTCAGGTGAACGGCTTTGCCGGGGTAGATTTCAACAACCCACAGGCTCCGCTGGCGGAGATCGGCCGCGCACTGGAAGCGATCGTCTCTACCGGCGTGACTCGCTGCCTGCCGACCGTAATCACCGGACCGCCCGACGCGATGCTCGCCAGCCTGAGCAATCTCTATCAGGCGAAGATGAGCCTGCCGCTGGGCCGTGCCATTGCCGGATTTCACGTGGAAGGCCCGCATATAGGCGCGGAAGACGGGTCGCGCGGAGCACATCCAGCGCGTTGGGTTCGCCCTCCCGATCTCGACGAATTTGCACGCTGGCAGGAAGCGACGGAAGGCAATATTCGCCTGGTAACCCTCTCTCCGCACTGGCCGGACGCGCCCGCCTATATCGCGGCGCTCGCGCAGTCCGGGGTCGCCGTCAGCATTGGCCACACTGGGGCGAACGCGGATCAGATCGCAGTCGCGGTTGACGCGGGCGCCACTCTTTCCACCCATCTGGGTAACGCCGCGCCCGGGCTTATGCCGAAATTTCCGAACTGCCTCTGGGATCAGCTGGCGGAGGACCGCCTGAGCGCAAGTTTTATCGCCGATGGGGTTCATCTGAACGGCGCGTTCCTGCGCGCAGCGCTTCGCGCCAAGGGCGTGGAGCGTACGATTCTCGTCACGGATGCCGCGGCGCCCGCGGGAGCCGCTCCGGGCCGGTACCGGCTCGGCGAACTCGATGTCGATCTTACGGCGGATGACCGCGTAGTCCTCGCCGGAACGCAAAAACTCGCGGGTTCCGCACTGCGGATGAATCGCGCCATCGCGAACGTCGTCCGCAGCGGCGATCTTAGCCTGGCTGGCGCCTTGCAGGCCGCGACCACCAACCCTGCGCGCCTGATCCATCTCGAAGGGCGAACCAAAGGCCTCGAGATCGGCGAACGCGGTGATATCGTCGTGTTCCGGAAAACCCTGAAAATTGTGGTCGAAGCGGTTTACCTCGATGGCACTCGGTTTGCGTAGTCCATAATCGGATCAGCGACCGTGGAGTTCGACTACACCCCAGAACAGATTCAATTGCGTCGGGCCGTGCGCGATTTTGCCGCCGCCGAGATCGCTCCGCACGTCATGGATTGGGACGAAAATCAGACGTTCCCGCTCGAAGTCATCAAAAAACTCGGCGAGCTCGGTTACATGGGGGCCATCTTCCCGGAAGAGTACGGCGGCGCAGGCCTCGGCTATGTGGAATACGCGATTATCATCGAGGAGCTTTCGCGCGTGGATGGCTCGGTCGGGATTATCGTCGCCGCCCACACCTCGCTCTGCTCGAATCACATTTACAAAGCCGGCACGGAAGAGCAGAAGCAAAAATATCTCACGAAGCTGACCTCGGGCGAATGGATCGGCTGCTGGTCGTTGACCGAGCCCGAGGCCGGTTCGGACGCGGCTGGCACTCGGAGTACGGCGGTTCGCGAGGGCGATTGCTGGGTGCTGAACGGCTCCAAGACTTTCACTACGAACGCGCACTACGCCGACGTATGCGTCGGCATGGCGATGTCAAATCGCGCCGGCGCGCAGCACGGGATCTCCGCCTTCATCCTCGAGAAAGACACGCCTGGCTTTCGCGCCGGCAAGAAGGAAAACAAACTCGGCCTTCGAGCCAGCGCGACCGGCGAAGTGATCTTCTCTAACTGCCGTCTGCCGGAATCGCAGCTTCTGGGCAAGCAGGGCGAAGGGTTTGTCGACAGCCTCCGGATTCTGGATGGCGGGCGCGTTTCCATCGCGGCGTTGTCCATCGGCATGGCCCAGGGTGCTTACGACGCAGCGCTCAAGTACTCAAAGTTGCGTAAGCAGTTCGGACGCCCGATCTCGGAATTTCAGGCCATCCAGTACAAACTGGTCGACATGGCTACGAAGATCGATGCCTCCCGGCTCCTTACTTACCGGGCCGCAACCATGATCGATGCAGGCAAGCGGGTCACACGCGAATCCGCCATGGCCAAGCTCTTTTCATCCGAAGCCGCGGTCTGGATCGCGAATGAAGCGGTACAGATTCATGGCGGCTACGGGTTCATCAAAGACTACCCGGTCGAAAAGTTTTATCGCGACGTCAAACTTTGCACCATCGGCGAAGGCACCAGCGAGATTCAGCGGCTCGTGATCGCCCGGCAGCTGTTGAAGGACTGATGTCCCCCCGCGAACTCGCGCGACTTGCCACGCTGGCAGAAAATGGCATTCCGTTGCCGGATAAGCACCTCGCGTCCCAAGGCGAGGGCCTGATCATCGGCGCTACCGGGCCTCCCGGAGCGGGAAAAAGCTCTCTCGTCGACGCGCTCACGGCCGAAGTGCGCAGGCGCGGGAAAACGGTCGCCATCATTGCCGTCGATCCTTCCAGCCGCACCACAGGGGGCGCCATCCTGGGTGACCGGGTCCGCATGCAGCGACACCACGCCGATCCGGGCGTCTTCATCCGTTCCATGGCGACCCGCGGCGCCACCGGCGGACTGGCCCGCACCAGCGCGGCGCTCTCACAACTCTTCCGCGCCGCCGGATTCGACTTCATCATCGTGGAAACAGTCGGCGTGGGTCAGGATGAGATCGATGTCGCGGCGCTCGCCGATGTGACCATTGTCGTGCTGGTGCCTGGCATGGGCGACGATATTCAGGCGATTAAAGCGGGGGTCATGGAGATCGCGGACATCTTCGTCATCAATAAAGCTGACCATCCTGGCGCCGCACAGGTGCAGCACGAAATCCAGGCCATGCTGTCTTTGGGACATGGCACCACGATTCCCGCGATTTTCCAGACGGTGGCAACGGAGGGTAGCGGGGTCCCCGAACTGGTCAACGACCTCGAAACACGGCAGCGCAAGCTGCGTGACCCCAAATCCCAGACATGGGAAATCGATCACCTCGGCATCGCCGTGCGGTCGCTTGATGAAGCTTTGCCGTTCTATGCGAACGATCTCGGCCTGTCCGTTCTTTCCCGCGAGACGGTGGAACACGAAAAAGTGAACGTCGTCATGCTACCCGCCGGGGCGTCGCGTATAGAGTTATTGGAACCTCTTGACAGCGATTCCACCATTGCGAAATTTCTCGAGAAACGCGGTCCCGGCATCCACCACATTGCGATGCGAGTGCCGGACCTGAACGCCACAATTCGTCGCCTCGAAGGCGCCGGAGCACGTCTGCTCGGCTCGCCCCGGTGCGGTGCGGGCGGACACGTTTATGTGTTCGTTCATCCCTCAAGTGCGGGTGGCGTACTATGGGAGCTTATCCAGCAATAACAGTCTTTTCACAGGAGTTTCATTGGCCAGAATCGGTATTATTGGCGGCAGCGGTTTGTACCACATGCCCGGTTTTCGCGCCGAAAAGGAGGTCTCGATTTCAACCCCTTTCGGACCGCCGTCGGACAACTACATTGTGGGCGAGCTGGAAGGCCGCGAAGTCGCGTTTCTCTCGCGCCATGCGCGCGGCCACAGGCTTTCCCCATCGGAGTTGAATTTCCGAGCGAATATCTATGGCTTTAAGACACTCAGGGTCGATCGCATTCTCTCGTTGAGCGCGGTCGGTTCGCTCAAGGAAGAGCATCGCCCGCTCGATTTCGTGATTCCCGATCAGTTCTTCGACCGCACGCGCGGCCGCATCTCAACGTTCTTCGGTGACGGTCTGGTTGCGCACGTGAGTTTCGCCGATCCGGTCTGCCCGCAGCTTTCCGAGGTTGCCGAGGCCGCGTGTCGCGCCGCATCGGTCAACGTGAAGCGCGGCGGCACTTACCTCTGCATGGAAGGCCCTGCCTTTTCCACAAAGGCCGAATCAAACCTCTACCGGACCTGGAATATGGACGTAATCGGTATGACGAACCTGCAGGAGGCCAAACTCGCGCGAGAGGCCGAACTCTGCTACGTCACGATCGCGATGGTGACCGACTACGACTGCTGGCACCAGGATCACGACGCTGTCGAAGTGACCGACATCCTCCGCGTCCTGCAGCAGAATGCGGCCAACGCCTGCCAGGTCGTGGCCAACGCGGTGCGGAACATGCCCGCCGAACACACGTGCAAATGCGGTTCGGCGCTGGCTCATGCATTGATCACTGATAAAACCCTCGTGCCCGAGCACACTCTTCAGAAGCTGGAACCGATTGTCGGCAAGTATTTCGTGTAGTGAGGCGCTGGAGGCAATTCGGCGGGGAGAGCGGCTTCCACCCGAAGTTGTTCGAGCCCTGGGCGAAGACGACCCCGATTTTTTCCGCGTCATAATTGAGTCGCTCGCCGACTCCTTCGATCCCGCGCAGGTTGCCGCGTATGAAGATCTGATGCGGGCGTGGGTCTCTGATTCTCCGCGGACGCGGCCCCGCTTGCCGGAACGCCCCGACACGATCTACGTCTTGTCCCGAGTCACCCTCGGCGCCGATATTAAGATCACCAGCGTCATATTCGACGCGATGAAGCGACGCTTTCCCGAAGCGCAAATCGTATTCGTGGCAAATCGCAAATCGGCCGAGCTCTTCGCCGCAGATCCGCGCATCTCGATCTGCAATGCGGAGTACCCGCGCTCGGGCCCGGTGCCAGTCCGTCTCGCTTTTGCGGAGGAGCTTCGACATCGGCTCGAAGGCCGAAATCGCATCGTCATCGATCCCGATTCGCGGATGACACAGCTTGGCCTCGTGCCGGTTTGCGAGCCCGAGGATTACTTCCACTTCCCCAGCCGCACCGCGAACTCATCGGAAAATCTCACCTGTCTCACGAACAACTGGCTCGTCGAAACATTCGGGCAGGCCGGCGACGCATACATCGCCCCCGAGCCGGTGGCACTCGAAGACGCCTCGTCACGCGCTGCTGTCAGTCTGGGTGTGGGCGGAAACGAGAACAAGCGAATCGCAGGCGATTTCGAAACCCAACTGGTCCGCCTTCTGACTGAAAATTTCCACAGCCTATGGATCGACCGCGGCGCGGGCGGCGAGGAGGCCAGGCGCGTCACTTCAGCGGCCGCGGCATCCGGCTGTTTCGACCGCATTCACTTTTGGGAGGGATCATTCGCCGGCTTCGCCTCCGTGATCGCCCAGTCCGATCTCTACGCCGGATATGACTCCGCTGGCCAGCACGCTGCAGCCGCCTCGGGCACGCCGCTAATCTCAATCTTCGCCGGAGCACCATCCGATCGCTTCCTTCAGCGCTGGAGTCCGCAAGGCCCAGGCCGAATCGACATCATCCATACCGATTTACTGACCCCCGCAGAATGTCTGGGGAAATTTACCGCTCTATGTTCTTCCGGGAAGGGCTGAAGGGCCAGACCACTCCACCACAAACTCGCCCGGGTCCGGCCGTTGTGGCGGCCTGGAATTCTCCTCCGGGGTTCCAACATGGATGAACCCGATCAATTGATCGTTCGGATCCAGGCCGAAATCGCTTCGGAAATCCGGATCGTAGCAATTCGCCCCAGTGACCCACTTTGCTCCGAATCCCAGAGCATGGACCGCATTCAGAATGTTCATCGCCGCGGCACCCGCGGACAGCGCCTGCTCGAACGGTGGAACCTTGTGCCCGATCACGGTCTTCGCCACAACGACGATCATGAACGGAGCCCGCAACGGCTTCCCACGCTCTTTCGAGATGTGGTCTTCGGTAGCGTTCGTTTCGCGCCGCCTGGCTGCATCGGCAAACAATTCGCTCAGTCTTTGGCGTGCGTCTCCACGAATCACAAAGAACTTCCACGGACGCAGCTTGCCATGGTCGGGCGCGCGGACGGCCGCCTCGAAGATCACCTGCAAGTCCGCATCGCTCGGGCCGGGCTCTCCCAACATCTTTATCGACACGCGGGATAGAAGGGTTTCGGTCACATGCTCATTGTAAGAAAACGCCGCTTGCGGGAAACTCCGGGTGAGCCTGATACGATCGGCGAAATCGCGATGAAGAAGCCAGCCAAAGACCCCATCCGGGAAGAACGAATTGAGAACGAGGCCATTGTCGACGCGTACGGCCCGGAAGAGAAGGCGATGAGCTGGTATTACTACCTCGAGGGTAAACTGACCTTTCCCTTTCAGGCCCGCTGCGCCATGGCTAGAATCACTTCGCCACTCAGGAAGGGCGAAACTGTTGAAGCGGTCGGCCTTGCGCCCGAGGATGCCTGCGCCGAGGATATGCTCGTGCGGATCAAATGGCAAGGGCGAAAGATGGCAGTCCCGCTATCCCAACTGGTGGCGATCGATCCGGACGAATCAATCGCCGAAGCAATCGGCGACTGGCATTACTGGGTTTCTCAGGGCTACCTTTTCTAAGGTCGCTTCCACCATAAAGTCAACCAAAACGATGCCTCGAACTTCCCCAAAATCGCAACCTACGTGGACCGATCTCAAGGCCCAACTCGCGGGCTTTGACCGAAAGGGACTGATGGGTCTGATTCAGGATCTCTATGCCGCGAGTAAAGACAATCGGACGTTCCTGCACACTCGCTTCGGCCTTGGCGAGGACCCGCTGAAACCCTACAAAGAAACGATAGACAGGTGGTTGTGGCCTGATGTGATTCGGAATCAGAACACGTCTGTGATCAAGGCCAAAGAAGCCGTCTCAAGCTACAAAAAGGCCGTCGGCGACCCGGCCGGCCTTGCAGAGTTGATGGTGTTCTACTGTGAACAGGCGGCCGGATTCTGCCGCGACCTGGGCTATGCAGACGAAAGCTACTTTAAAGCACTCGTGATTATGTTCGAGAACGCTTTAGCCCTGGCTGATAAGCTACCCGACGCAACACGGGCTGTCCTGATCGCGAGGCTGGATCGCGTTCGCCGCGCCAGCCACGAATTCGGTTATGGAGTCGGAGACGATCTCGACGACATTCTCGCGAACTCCGTCAGTCGCCACGGCTGACGTCTTGATAGCATCGAAGAGATGACGATCGGCAGCATCGGCAAAGCTCTCGCAAGCCAGGCGATCGAGAGTACGAAAAGCACGGTGATGGACGTCGTCCGCCAGCCCGACCCCGCCAAACCGGCCGAAACCAAACCCGCAATTCCCCAGGACACAGGCACCGTCATCCTGGGACAGATCCAGGCCATGCAGCGGCCGCTCAAAGACGATCAGGAACTGGTCGTAACTTTCCGCGCCGGAGAGGAAATGCTCCGCGTTACCGAAATTTTCGTGCCGAATCCCCAAGTCCTGGTCTTCGCCGGTGTTGATAAGGAAGGGCACGTGACCCGCGTCATTTCGCCGGTCGACTCAAGCCACGTAATCTGCAAAGTAATGCCCGTAACGCCTGGATTTAATGCCATCCGCGTGAACGTGCTTACGCCGAAACCTCAGCCGAAACCGGCTGCTTAAACCCGACCGGCGCCTTCACCATCGGGTTCACCAGAATCACGGCCATCGCGCACAAATACAAGCCGCCGCCGATCAGCAGCGTCTCGACCAGCCCCAGATAAAGCGCCAGAACCAGCGCGCCGACCGAACCCAGCACGCTCGCCGCAGCGTTGAGCGACCATGCCCACCGCACCGAGGCCGGATGCTGTTTTTCAAGCAGCCGGAGCCCTATGGGGAACGGAATTCCCATCACGAACCCGACAGGCGCGATCAGCAAAACCGTGGCAATCATCTTCAACGGCAGCGGCATGCCGACGCCCGCCGTCAGCACCGGCTGGACAACTACAGCCAGCACCCCTACGAGAGCGGCGGCGATCGCCAGGATCCCTGCCAGACGGCCGTTCCGCTCACCCGTGAGCTTGCCGCTGAACGAACTGCCAACACCGCTCGAGACCAGCATCGAAAAAATAACAACAGTCAGCGCATAAGTGGGGTGCCCGAGGAACAGAACGAATTTCTGAATCAAAGCCACTTCGATCAGAATGTATCCCGCCCCAATCGCCAGAAAGTAAATCAG
>Ga0206810_1029_pt1 | contig 26303 bp, 22 predicted proteins | sample Alteio_BWOrgCont_56_FD_152889 | JGI IMG/M metagenome (GOLD analysis project Ga0206810, IMG submission 152889) | Enriched cells from forest soil in Barre Woods Harvard Forest LTER site, Petersham, Massachusetts, United States -... | ecosystem: Environmental > Terrestrial > Soil > Temperate forest >...
GCGGCCGCCTCAAACTGTTCGAGAAATGTTTCGTCGTCCGGCATTTGTTTTGGTCAAACCATTTTTTCCGCCGGTGCTTCCGGACGCGTTGGCACGCTGTTTTTTTCTTTGACGCCGGGGTGACGAATTTCAGTCATAAGCTTGCGCTGCCTTGCGGCACACTAAAACCTGGGACACGCCAAAGCGCCGCAAAAACGGCATTTTTTCCAAAGACTCGCCGGTGAATTTCAGCACCGGTTTGATGGCCGTCATCCAGCGCGGTTGCGAGCCGGAAATGTTTTCAAAAGTCTGCCAGACATAATCCCTTTCGACGATGGCAAATCCGCTGGCGGCCGCCAAATCCGCCAGCTCTTTCTGCCAATAATTGCGGCCCCAATAAAATAAAAATTTTTCGCCCAAACGGACGGGAATATAGGGAATCAACGGGATCCAATGCGGTATCTGCCGCCTGGAATTCTTCAGATTGACGCAATGCGTTTCAAACGGAAACCAGCGGTTCGGCGAAAAAACGAACAGAATTCCACCCGGCTTGAGCACGCGATGCACTTCGCGCAGGACTTTGCGCTCATCGCCGACGTGTTCCAAAACTTCATTCAACATCGCGTAATCCCAGCGGTTCGCCTCCGATGCGATGGCCTGCAGATCGCCCTGCGTGACCCGGTTTTTCAAGCTGGGATTCAATTGGGTTTGCGCGACGGTTCGCGCGTCGTATTCGATCCCGTGCGCGTCCATTTTCAATTCCTCAACAAGCGCCTGCACATAGCCGCCGATGCCGCAGCCGCAATCCAAAAAAAGCGGCTTTTTTGGATCCAGATATTTTGCCATCAACCGCAGCCGTTTCGCCACGGCCAGCGGCGCAGCCGTGTTCCCTTTGAAATGCTGGATATTGTTGAAAGTAGCTTGCATGGGAAAACCAGCCTGACTGGTTTTCTAAACGGCCTTTTTCACGGGTACTTCGGGGTTCACCTGCGCGATGGGTTTTTCGCCGTTCATCGCGAGGATGAGATTTTTCACGGCCGTCGTGGCCTGGCGCACCACGCTTTCGTAAGTGCGCGAGCCGACATGCGGCGTGACGATGACATTCGGCAGCTTGAGCAGTGGATGATCAGCGGGCGGCGGCTCTTGATCCAGCACATCCGTGCCATAACCGCCGACCTGCCCGGATTTCAGTGCGGCCACGAGGTCGTTGGTGTTCACAATTTCCCCCCGCGCACAGTTCAAGATCAAAACGCCTTTTTTCATCTTGGCGATATTCTTGGCGCAGATCAGGTCGCGCGTTTCCGGCGTGAGATTGGTGTGCAGCGAAAGGTAATCGCTCGCGGCAAAAACTTCATCGAGCGATGCGGCTTTTTTTACGCCATATTGTTTGCCAAAGGCTTCGTCAAAATGGTGGTCGAACGCGATGACTTTCATGCCGAAGGCATGCGAGCGGATCGCCACTTCCTTGCCGATGCGCCCCAGCCCGATGATGCCAATGGTTTTTTCCAGCAGCTCATGGCCGGTCTTGCGTTTCCAGCCGCCGCTGCGGGTCGAGTCCGTGTGAAACAGAAAATTTTTCTCCAGCGCCAGTAGCAGCAGAAAATTATGTTCGGCGACGGTCGTGTGATTGACGCCGGGCGTGAACAAAAGCGGGATGCCAGATTCGGTGCAGGACTTCACGTCAATCTTGTCCACGCCGATGCCATATTTGCTCAGGACTTTCAGCTTCGGCCGCGCCTTTTCCAGGACTTTGCGCGTAATGGCGTCGTCGCCGCAGATATAGCCGTCCACGTCGCCAACGAGCGCGAGCGTGTCGGCTTCGTTCAGTGGGCCGCGCGCGGTGATGATTTCCCAGCCGGTTTGCGCGAGCAAATCGTGATGCGCGCCGGGCGTGTCTTGAAATGAAGTCGTGGTCAAAAGGATTTTCATGCGGGAGAATTGTAAAAAAAAACGGCCTTGATGCAAACATCAAGGCCGGCCAAATTTTGCCGGAGATTTTGAATTTTTTGCACTCAACCTGCGCCGAATTCGGAGCGCGCCATGACACCAAGCTGCTTTTCCGCCTGCGCGGTCAGGCTGGTGAAGATCATCGAGACGTGATAGCCCGCGTGTTTGTCGCCGGTGCAGGCGATGATGACGCCGGTGCAGGAAAGTTTGCTGCCATTCTCGGGCGATTGCAGCGCGACGGTCATTTCCGCCCATTCGGTGAATGGGGTCGGGCTGCGAAATTCAATGCCGTTTTTATGGATGGAGACGGTATCGGCTGACAATTCCAATTTTGCCTGCCGCGCTTCAACCGTCACTGGTTTTTCAAACGAATCGCCATTGACGAATCTTTTTGCGCTCATAGACAAAATCAAATTAGCACTTTGTGGAAATAAATCAAATTAGCAGGTGCAATCTTTTGGATTAGTCACCATTCAATGACCGCCGCGCCCCAAGTCAACCCGGCGCCAAAGACCACGAGCAGAATCAAATCGCCGCGCGAAATTTTCCCCGAAGTCACGGCTTCGTCCAGCGCGATGGCGACGGACGCGGCGGACGTGTTGCCGTATTTGTGGAGATTGACGAAAAGCTGTTCCGGAGTCGTGCCGAGCCGTTCGCCGACGGCGCTGATGATGCGCTGGTTGGCCTGATGCGGAATGACGCATTTGATCCGGGTGATGTCGATTTCGCAGCGGCGCATCGCCTCGTTGGCGGCGGAAACCATTGCGTTCACCGCGCTTTTGAAAGTTTCCTTGCCGTCCATGCGGAGATAATGCAATCCGCTGGCGACGGATTCCGGCGTGGCCGGGCACGCGCTGCCCCCGCCCGGCATGGAAAGCAAATCCGCCTTGCCGCCATCCGCACCCATGACGGCGGTGAGCAAACCGTGGGAATTTTCACGGTGCTGCAAAATCGCCGCCCCCGCGCCATCACCGAAAAGCACGCAGGTATTGCGATCTTTCCAATTCACGATGGATGAAAGTTTTTCCGCGCCGATGACGAGCACGGTTTCGTAAGCGCGCGACATGATGAATTGCTGGCCGATCTCCAGCGCGTAAATGAAACCGGAACAGGCGGCTTCCATGTCAAACGCCGCCGCGCGGGTCGCGCCGATCTTGCGCTGCACGAGGCACGCGGTTGAAGGGAACGGCATGTCCGGCGTGAGCGTGGCCACGATGATTAAATCAATTTGCGCCGCCGTGACCCCGGCCATTTTCATCGCCCGTTCGGCGGCCTGGGTGGCAAGGTCGGAAGTAAATTCGTTGGCGGCGGCGATGCGCCGCTCCTTGATGCCCGTGCGCGAGGTGATCCATTCGTCCGAAGTCTCGACCATTTTTTCAAGTTCGGCGTTCGTCAGGATTTTTTCCGGCACGTACGAACCGACGCCCGTGATGGAACAACTGCGCCCTTGAAAATGATTGTTGGCGCGCGGGTTTTTGAATTTGACGCTCATGCGTTGGCGGAAACATCGGCGATGGGCGCGGCGAGTTTTCCGTTCGCGGCGGCGATATCGCGGGCGATGATCTGGCTGATTTGATTTTTGATGGTCTGGGCGGTGACGCGGATGGCGCTGGTCACGGCGCGTTCACGCGCGGAACCGTGCGCTTTGAACACCAAGCCGTTGAACCCCAGCAACGGGGCGCCGCCATAGACCTCCGGATCCATGCGGCGGCGGATGGCTTGAAACGCATCCTTGGCCAGCAACGCGCCGAGCTGCCGTTTCGTGTTCTGCGTCAACTCGCGCTTCAGCATGGAAAACATCGCCACGGCGAGACTTTCCGAGGTTTTCAAAACAATATTGCCAACAAAGCCGTCGCACACGACGACGTCAACGTGATCCTTGAACAAGTCGTGGCCTTCGACGTTGCCGATGAAATTCAAATCCAATTTTTTGCAAAGTTTGAAGGCTTCGAGCGTGAGTTCGTTGCCTTTGGAATCTTCCGTGCCGATGCTTAAAATGCCAACGCGCGGGTTTTTGCGCTTCAAAACTTCGCGCGAATAGACATTGCCCATCACCGCAAATTGCGCGAGATGAAACGGCTTGCATTCCACGTTCGCGCCGGCGTCAAGCAAAACAAACTCATTACCCTGGCGTGGAATGACCGTGGCGATGCAACCGCGATCCACCCCGGGAATCCTGCCGACTTTGAAGGTGGCCGCCGCAAAAATGCCGCCGGTGTTGCCGAGAGAAATCAGCGCATCCGCCTTGCCTTCGCTGACCAATTCAGCGGAACGAGCGATGGAAGAATCCTTTTTTTTGCGCAGCGCCACGACCGGTTTGTCATCCATCTCCACAACTTCTGTCGCGTGAATGATGCGCACCCGATGATCACGAAAACCGCGTTCCGGCAAGGCGGCATGGATTTCCGCCTTATTGCCAACGAGATAGATGGTGGTGATGTCCTTGATCTCTTCCAAGGCGCGTTTCACGCCGGCGATGATCACACCGCAGCCGTGGTCACCACCCATCACATCCACTGCGATTCGCATAGGTGAAAAGAAAAAGGCGCGAGAATCCGTCCCGCGCCAACCAACCAGATTACGCTCCCGCCGTGACCGTCAAAACCTGACGGCCTTTGTAAAAGCCGCACGCCGGGCAGACACGGTGCGGAACGTGAGGTGCATCACATTGCGGACATTTGCTGATCTGCGGCAATTTCAGCACGCTGTTATAAGCGCGGCGCATTTTCTGCCGGCTTGTCGAAGGTTTACGTTTTGGGACGCCCATAAATGTTTAAATTCAAAGTTTCAGTTTATCCAGTTCAGTCCACGCTGCCGGCTTGGTTTTCTCCGCGCCAACCTGCTGAACCCCGCTTTTCTTCTTCAATCCCGCACACTCCGGTTTGCACAACGGATGTTGCGGAAATTCAATTAGCATATCTTCCCGCACAAACGGAGTCAAGTCTATGGAATCGTTCTCAATGGACACCTTGTCTTCGCCTTCCAGCGGCAGATGGAGCGCCCAATCCTTCAAAACCACCGCATGCGTGAACGGTTTCAAACAGCGGCCGCACTCGCAATCCAAAATCAACGACAGTGAACCCTGCACCAGAATATCATCATGCAATTTTTCGACCGCCAAATCATAAAACAACGGCTTTTCCGCGCGGATCAATTCGTCGCACACTTCAAAAGCCAGTTCCGCCACGGGCAATTCACCTTGCAGATGAATCCCCTGTTCTTCCAACTGGCGAAGATTAAATTTCAGCGACATAATTTATTTTAAACCCCCGGCGCAAAGCCAGGCCATTTTTCAATTCCGGGCGGCCGGCCGCCGGGACGGTTTCAATTTTTTTTGCAACGCCGCCTGGACATGCGCCGGCACGAACGGATTGACATCGCCGCCGAGCCGCGCGATTTCCTTCACGATGCGCGAACTTAAAAAGGTGTAAGTATCTTTTGGCATCATAAAAATCGTCTCCACATTTTCATTCAACTTGCGATTCATCAGCGCGAGCTGAAATTCAAATTCAAAATCGGAAACCGCTCGCAGTCCGCGTAAAATCGCCTGCGCTTTTTTTTCGACCACATATTCCACCAGCAAACCGTCAAACGTGTCCGCCTCGACATTGGGCAGGTGCCGCACCGCGTTTTTGACCAGGGCCAGCCGTTCGTTCAGCGTGAACAGCGGATGTTTCCCCTCATTCTTGGCAACCGCCACGATGACGCGGTCAAAAAGTTTCGCCGCGCGTTGCACCACATCCAGATGACCGTTGGTCAATGGATCAAAACTGCCGGGATAAATTGCCGTTCGCATCTTGGATTCGGGTTGATCGCCCGGAAAGAACTTAAAACTTAAAACCTGAAATTCAAAACTATTTGTTTTGCCATGGCACCTCGTAAATCCGCACGGCATCGCGGATCCCCTTGACCGTGACCGGAAAGAGTTCGGCGCAGGTCGAGGCGAGCGTCGGTGCATGCCGCAACAGATGAAAATAAGTCACGTCGCTGATGATGATGCGGCCGCTGCCGGAAACTCCTTCCAGCCGGCTGGCGAGATTCACTTCGCGGCCAAAAACGGTGTAATTGAAACCGTGTTCGTCCGAACCCATCAGGCCGACGGTGACCAGGCCGGTATTGATGCCCGTGCCGAGTTGCAGCGCGACGTTCATTGGCCGGGGCGGTAAACCGGCGGCCAGCCGCGCCTGATTCTCAATTTCCCGTTCGGTATTTTGTGCCAGCCGCTTTTTGTTCAACTCCAAAATCGCGCGCTGGGCATCAATCGCCGCCTCGACGGACGCCAGCGCGTGTTTTTCGTTCGACGACGGCGCGTTCCAAAAAGCCATCACGCAGTCGCCGATATATTTATCGAGCGTGCCATCGTGTTTTTTCACGGCCTCGGCGACGGTGGCGAGATAAAGGTTCACGATCTGCAAGGTTTCGCGGGCGGATTCTTCAAAGTATTTTTCGGCGACGGCCGGGTCGACCTGGTGGCTGCGGACATATTCGGCGACGTGTTCCTGCATCTGGTCGGTGAGGGTGGTGAACCCGCGCACGTCGGCGAAAAAAACCGTGATTTCCCGATGGGTGCCGCCAAGGGAAAGTTTTTCGGCGCCCAGGAGTTCGTTCACAACATTCGGAGAAACCAGCTTGGAAAAAACGGATTTTACGCGCCGTTTTTCACCCTCTTCAAACACGACGCGATGCAAGACCAAAAATAGATATTCCATCAGCATGGCGCCCGCAACGGGATATACCAGCGGCAGCCAGAAGCGATATTTTGCGAAAGCGAAAAAGGCGATGGCGGTGTAAATAACCGCGACCAAAATGGTGCCGCCCGCCGCCACAAACGTGCGTGCCTGCCAGGTGAGAATCGCGGTCAACGCGCCGAGTAAAATGATGAGCACGAGATCCAGCGGCAGCGGCGCGCGCCGGATGAATTGCCCGGCAATGACGGAGTTGGCGACGTTCCAATGTTTGCTGACGAGCAGCGTATCGTTTTCCAACGGCGTCGCGCCACGGTCAGTCAGGTCATTTCCCTGCGCCGCCGAGCCAATGATGACGAGTTTGCCGCGAAAATCGTTTTTCAGGTCATTGGTTTCGCCGAGCAGCCGCAATTTGTCCTGTTTCAATATATCTTCAATCGGCGCGCGCCGCAGGTTTGGATCGGTCGGCGTTATCCGCCAGTCAATGTAAAAATAGCCTCTGGCATCCACGGGAATGGTGCGTTCGATGCCATGCGCGCCATGAAAAGTGATGTGGCCATGCGGCAAGTCCACATCAGCGTGCGCGAGATCGAGTTGCAATTCCTGGGCGGCCATGACGATGCCCAAATCCCAAACACGCTCAAATGGTTTGTCGTAGCGCTTCCAGCCTTTCGGAATCTGGTCGCCGACAAAATGCGCGAGGTCGAAATTCCCATCGTGGTCAAGCGGCACGGTGATGTCATTTCCATCCGGTGATGGTAAAACGATGCGGTCTGGCTCAATACGCGCTTTTTGCAGGTCAATATTGAACTGTTTCGCAACGGATTTGAAGGCGGCATTCCATTTCAGGTTGAAACTTTTAGTGTGGCGCAGGACGCCGTCGGAATCTTTTTCGGTTGAAACATCGCCGAGCGCAAGACTGTTGGTTGTGAACAGATCAGGTGGTGTGACTTCCGTGGTAAAAGCCGAAATAACATTGCTGGCGCGCTGCATCTGGAGCGCAAAAAAGTCATCGGATTCTATAAGGCTTCCGTCGGCCATTTGAACGGGCGCATGGTCGGGACGCAGTTCACCAAACAGCACGTCGAAGCCGACGGCTTTTACATCCTGCGCGGACAGTTCCTCGATCACGCGGCCATAAACATGGCGCGGCCAATAAAGACCATAGGGCCGGCCCAGCAAACCGTGCCGGATCGCGTGGATGCTCGAATCTTCCATGGACACGAAGGCGAGGTTGGAAGCGACCGGCGCGGAAAATTTTTGGGCGACCCGAACGCGCCAATCGTAAGTCTTGAGTTCCTGCTGGTCGATAAAATCGGGATTTAGCAGGCGGATGCCGCAAACGAGCGCAAGGACGGCCAGCGCAAGAAAAACGGGTGCATGTTTGAGGCGTTTGAATCGCACACCGTCTAATTAAACAAAAAACCAGCGCAACTCAAGGCTGCGCTGGCTTTGTTAATTTTAACAAACAGCTTTAATATGAAGAAATAACAATTGTAGTGCCGTTATTACTTGTAATGGTAGCCGTCGTTGTCTTGCCGGCAAGAAATACCAAAATTTGAAATACCTGATTAAATATAGCTTGTAACTGTGGCGGTATCGCCTCTATCTGTCCACTGGCCGGATTAACCAACATATTTCCCGGTGTAATCTCAAAGGTTTGAGTGGCACCGTTTTTGGTGGTAATAGAAATCAAAAACCCTCCATGAGTGGATGAATGACATGACGCCCGGCCATCTGCACCCATATGACCCTCTGTTCCGCGAATGGCGGCAACGCCATTGGGAATTTTGATCAAATATTGGGAAGCTGCCGTATCTTTCTTGACCTTGAAGAAGATATCGCCTTTTTGTAGATCCAATTCAGTGTCATTGACCGTATCCGCTCCCGTATCAGTGACGGTCAACTTATCAACCGCCAACGTTGAGTTGGGAGAGAGGCGAATTACATTCTGTTCAATCTTCGGATTATAAGTCGCCATGCCGCGAACTGCCGAGTCTGCTGACGTTGGATTACCAGTTGGCAATGCTCCTGGCACCGACGCAGGAACCGAAAGAGTCTTGCCCAGAATAACATCCACGACTCCGTTTTCTCCAGTGCGGATGATTGCGCCGGCCGCCAATATCTTGCCCGCCACCAGCGGATGCCAATTGCCATCGCCGAGCGAGTAACTGGCAATGCCTTCGACATGATCAACGGTGGCAAAACCAGGTTGAACTGGTTGAGCCGAAACGGCGACGCCCAGCGTGAAAATTGCACCACAAAATGCGGCGGCTAAAATGGTATGTAAATTTTTCATAAAAAAACCTTTGGCAAATCAATCTTATAACCGGACTCAATATAGCCATCATCATCATCGGTTGTCAACTGACAATTATCAGTAATCCAACGGCAGCAGCGGTTTGCCGGAAGCCTGTTCAACCAGTTTGTTTTCACAGATATACAGGTAATTACGGGCCAAATCGTCAAAATTGGAAAGTTTCATCGAACGGATGAAGTATTGGCGCGCGGCGGCGTAGTCGCCAATTTGGACGAAATGCCAGCCAATGTTTGCCATCATAAAATAGCTGTTGGGGTCGAGTGCTTCGGCTTCGCTGTAGTATTTCTCCGCTTTTGCAGATTGTCCAATCCAGTCCAGGCACATGCCGGTGTGCAAAAGGCTATAGCCGTCGTATGGGTTCAACCGGCTGGCGCGGGCATACCAAGCCATCGCCGATTGCGCGAGCGTGTCAAAATTATCTCCGCCATTAAAACTTTGCATGCGGAAACATTCACCGATGTCATTGGCGGTCTGGAAATTTTCCGGCTCGCAGGCGAACGCCTTTTCCAGCAGTGCCGCCTTTTCCGGCGAAAAAATTTCCTGCCGCGCCGCACGCGCCAACCATAATGTTTCACCACCACACCGGAATACATTAACGATAAATATTATCACTGTTGCCGCAAGCGCACCGGTTAATATCAGCTTTGCTGGCATACCAGCACGAAACCAGTGCTGCGCGGTGGCGAACCGCAGATTGCTCGACAATAAGGCCAGCAAAGTTACGCCAACCAGCGCATTCGCCGGGATGTGCAGGTTGAAATCCGCCGCTGAATGCACGGCCAGCGCGAATAGTCCGCCGGTGGCGCCGAGAAAAAAGGCAAAGCGATTGCTCTGGCCACGGCCAAAATCGGCTTCCGCCCGCCGGACATGCGGCCAGGTTTTTGCCAGCGTGAAAATAAAAATCCCGATTCCAGTCAGTACGATGACGCCGCCGATCGTTCCCCAATCCGCCAGCAGGTTCAGATAATCGTTATGCGCGCGAGCCGGGCGCATTTGGATGAGTTCCGGCCGGTATTCGGCAAAGCGATAATCAAAATGTGCCGGACCGACGCCGCACCAGAAATTATCCCGCCACATTTGATCGGCCGTCCGCCAAAGCGCGAACCGCGTATCGAAGTCCAGCACACCACCCGGACCTTTTTCCTCCGGTTTCACCACGCGCTCCGCATAACCGGGCGTTTTTGACAGATATTTCGATATGAAAACGCCGCCACCCGCGAGCAAAATCATCAGAAACAAAAGCGCGCGCAACCGGTGCTTCCGATGGCCCAACAGAACGGCCAGCACAAAAAGAATTCCCAAGCCTGTCGCCACCCAGCCCGCGCGCGAAAAAGTTGTGCCCAACCCCGCCATCATTGCCACCACTGCATACGCCAGCAAAATGCGCGTCACGACGCTGACCCGGCCAACCAGCAAATAAGCCATCGTCAGCGGCAGCAACATTCCCAGCAAGCCGGCCAGGTCGTTCGGCGAAATATAAGTGCCGCTCGCGCGTCCGATATTGTGAGAATGTACATTCCAAACGCGGTCTGAATGCGTCACCAATTGCGCCACGGCGTAGCACGCAATCAGCGTCGCCACCGCGATGAGCGTAAAACTGATCACCTGGGTCTCGTCCTGACCGTGCAAATTGTTCACGATCACAAAAAAGATCAACGCAAACAGCAAAACCTGGATAACTTCCGCCCGCGCGACATATTCGATGTCAGCCGTAAAATAGCGCGCGCCGGCATAAACGGCAAAGGCCACCACCATCCAAGCCAGCGGTGGCCAGAGTAATTTCGGTTTGGGATTCAGCCACAAACGTGCGCCCCATAAAATGAAAATGCCGACGGCGACTCCTTGCACGACCAGAAACGCAGATTCATGCGCGGCACCGAACGCCAGCGGCGCAAACACGAGCAGGCCCAAAAAGAGGAACAAAATTCCGCGCTCACACCACACATCCAGATTTTTTTGAGCAAATCCCATCACGCGAAAAAATGAACTGCGTTTGCGAACGAGTAAAGCCGTAAAAATTTTAGCCACAGATGGCCACAGATGAAACACTTCTGTTTTCCGTTTCAGAACACTATTAAATTAGCAAAAACCCTTGTAAAATCAAGGTTTATTCGTCATTACGCGTCACTATTTTTCATTACTTTCCAGTCCCCTAACTGACACTTTCACTGACAGTCAGGCTGCAAAATCCTGTTTTCTTTTTATGCAGGTTTCACGTCGGCGGCGAAATAGCTGCCATACTTGGCACGGGGTTCGCCGGGGTGCGGAGCAAAGGGAGCAAACGCCCCGCACGGATGTTGCCAGACACCCCTGCGCTGGTTGAAATGAAAGCCCAAACGCCAGAGGGTATTAGCGGCGGCGCGGTTCGTCGCTGCCGGAATATCGAGCCATATCCAGCGGCCCACAATTTCAGCCATCTCGTATTGCTGCGGCAGTTGCGCCCGCAAGAAGTCCAAAACCTTCTGCGTCGGCAATTCGCGGTTGGCGTTGCGCCTGATAAAAGCCCGCGTTGCCTTGATTGATGATTGCTGGACGGCGTTTGCCGGTGCTGCTGCTTCACCTGATAATTTGTTTTTCATAAGCTTTTTTTTGATGTTCGCCGTCCGTGTCTCGCCGTATGCCGCTTGCTTCACTGATGGCGGAGGCATTTTTTGAACTGAATCAGTTTTATTTCCGGCGGGCATGGGGCATGACAGCGAAACTTTGGGCGTTACAGATAGCCCGAGTCGCTGGCATGGCCCATGCGTTTTCGTCGCCGGAAATAAAACGCCCCGCGATAGCGGGAATTAAAGCCTTGAAGAAAATGACGTAGCGGCAAGCGGCATACGGTGAGACTTCGGCGGCATCTGCCCTTCAAAAAACGCGCCATGTCAAAAACACCAACTAAAACCTCTAGCCTCGCAGAGATTTCGTTTAAGCCATTTCCGCGCAGCGGGCGAAACTGGCGTGACTCATGGCAGCCGCATGAGGCATGACAGGAAAGCATCCTCTGGCCTGTCTCCGACGGATTCAGATTGCGGAATGGAACGAAGCGAAGCGCGAGCAGGCGGGCATGGGTCGCATGGTCACGCGCAGGGAAGTGGAGTGAAGCGGTCTGAACCGGACGGAGTCAGGCGTTGCCCCGGCGGCAGTCTGCGGTTTTGAGGCGCAGGCCCAGCCCGCTTGCATGCGTAGCCGGAGCGTCACAACCGCAGTCTGACGCCGCAGTCAATGGAGCGGGGGTGGCCTATTTAATCGAAGAAAAACGATGAAATTATGAGTTTATCACCAACATATTAAGGAAGTTTTAACCCTTTTGTTATAAGCTTTCCTTATTATTCTGCGTGATATTTGGGCATTTTGCAATTAGGAGGCATCAGATGAAAAAACGAAAGGACGGTTTTTCGTTCCGTGATTTTTCAGCAAAGGAGGCTGCAATAGTTACCGGCAGTGCGATTATCGCAGCGGGTACTGTCGCCGCAGTGGACGGTGAAATCCAAATGAAAGAAGGCAAAACCATCCAAGAGAAATCGTCGGAAGTAGCTCCCGCCGCTAATGCAGACCAGCAGCAAATTTCAGCAACATCAAAAATTATAGCGGGAAAAACTGAAAAGGGCTTTGGGTTGTTGATGGCAGGAATTGGCACAGCCTTGGCAGGGGGCGCCGCCATTGGTAGGAAAAACGAAAAAGATGATGAGCCAAAAGGTCGTTCGCGCTAATTGATAAAGTTTGCTAATCGAGTCACCTGCAAACTTTAACATTTATTGTATCGCAACATATTTACCAATAATGGCTTACGTCATTTTTGGCCTTATTCTTTTGGATGCGGCATGTGCATTGTAGTCCGTTGTGGTCGTGAGGTTTAAATAGCCCATTTTTTGGCATTTTTTAATTGAAGAAGCAATGGTGCCGCATAATAATCCAAAAAAATCAGATGAACAAAAAATGGCTGCCGTTCGGTCTTACCCTTAGAGAGATTATAATCAGTTCTATTGGGGCAATAATATCAACGCTGATTCAGAGCGGTGTGACTTTGCTTACTGGCACGGTCAAGTGGGACGAGTTAATTATCTTAAGAGCCTTCGCATTTTTAGTCTGCCAATTTGTTCTTGTTGCAGTCGTTATCTTGGTCACTCGCAATTCAATACAAAAGAAAGTTACCTCTTTGTATGAAAAAAACCACGCCGAGGAAATATCGAAAATCCTGCATGACCATGAAAATCAAATGGCAAAATTGGAGGAAAAATACCGCAATGATTTTGTAAAGATAACCGATCAGCAACACAGATTTATACATAACGCACGCGATTTAACCGTTAAAATGGGTGGGCCTGTTAGAAATAAAATTCGCTCTCCATCCATTATTCCAGAAGGATTTCGCCCTACGCTAGAGCTTTTATTGGATAAAATGGAGAGTGCCTTTAAGCCTTTAGTTCCTGCTGACACAAAAATTTTCACTGCTATTAGGGAAAGGCATGGCGATGATTTTATCACTATTGCACGCGGAGGAGATACAAATAAAGACGCGCGACAAAAGGACACAGAGCCTATTCACATAAAAAATCATATGATTGAAGATTTGTTACGTAGTTTTCATTCTGGAACTGACTGCGTTATAATAACTGGTCAAGGCTATCCAAATTGGCACATAGGAAGAAAGAACAATGAAAAAAAGGAAGATTTATCGGTTTTGATGGGAGCTGTCTTTAGCAAGGAATGGTCTGATAATCAATTTAAGCCAATTCAAATGGAATGGTTATTATGTGTGAACGCGAACAAATTTGGAGTCTTCAAAGAGGAGCATAAGCCCATGATGAAATGTTTCACTGATGTTTGTGGATTAATGATCAATATTTTTATTAGGCATCAACCTCCAGATACATCTGGTGAAAACCGAAAAAGACAAAAGCCTCCTCCTTCAGGCCCAACTGGCCACACTTGGTCTATATAATGAACTGCGTTCATTGCAGGCATGTTGAAAAATCCTTTTGGGATTTAAAGCCGATACGAGAAAACTCCAATAAAATCCTTAACAAATGATTAAGGGCGGGCCGAAGCCCGCCCCGGTTTGGGTTATTTGGTTTTGTCGGATACGACGCGGAGCGTGATGCGTCCGTCAAGCGGGACAGCTTCCACCTGGATATTGAAGCCGTTGCCATCTTTGTGCGCCCATGCACTGCCGATGCGCGTCCAGATATCTCTCCGCCAGCGACCCCGCCTTTACGCAGCGCACTTGGCAGCGGCACTTCCATGCAATATAATTGGGACGGAACAGACAACGGCACGAATCTGCCGAACGGGCTTTATTTTTACTATATCTCGGCAGTGACAAACGGAGAATCCAGCGAAATTGTCAGCGGCGGTTCAGGTGGTGGTGGCGGCAGCCCTCCTTCGCCTGAATTTATGAGTTCAGGCAGTTCCGAATTGTGGGCGGTTGCCCCGGATTCAGAAAACATTGTGCCGCTTGCAATCTACCCGCCGGGATTTGACACGAATGATTTCACCATTTTTAGCGCTTCGCCGTCCGAGGTTGCTTCTTTGTCCGCAGCGGCCCGACCTGAATCAGAATTCACTACGGATAGCGGCGGTAGTTTTTCTCCCGATTACACTGGCGGCGGCGGTTCATCTGCCTCGTCACAGAATGCATCGCCCGCACCACAGCGCCCCCCCAACAATCCGATACGTGGAACAGTTGGGACAATAGGCATCGCTGCGGACACCTATACTGGTAACGGTACAAATGGACTGAGTTGCGGGCCGCTCGACAATGGGCTTGGACTTGGACTCGATATTTCAGTGTACACCCCGCAGTATCCAAGCGGGAATACGGGAGCCACGACGAATCCGCCTCGTCCTGAACATAAGATTGAAGCGAGCACTTTTGTAAACACCATGCAATATTATGGTTGGAAAAACCCGCTCAGTGAAATTGACAGTCAGCTAAATATCAATGACCTTCGCGGGAGCGGATCGCCGTACAACAACGTGGACATGGCTGTTGTCATGTTCCACGGCACATATGGGGTCGGTTCAGCCGCAACCGACTACGCCGCCGAATCGTGCAAACAAATGTATTACGCCGTAGGGACTGGAGGCCGTGGAAATTACCTGCGCCTTTCGGAAATGGATTTGGGCGGGAGCAGCCCGACAAACGGCCTCAAATGGATGGTAATAGACGCTTGCTTTAGCTTATTTCAAGGAAACTGGTCAAGCATGCAATCTCACGGCGTAAAGCCTTATAACGGCAATATGCATCTAATCCTCGGTGCCACTACCGAGACATGGACAAGCGCTCTCAAATGGTACAATTTTGCCAAATACATGAATTACGGGAAGCATATTTACAGCCCTTTTACTATTCGTAACGCCTACTATCAGGCAAACACCGATGCGTTTGAAAATGCGCCGTTGCCGGACGGTACGGAGATAACGCTCGCAGTGGCGGGCGACAGTGCTTGTATGGGCGATACTTTGCAAACAAATACCCCACCGGGTGGAAGTTGGGAGTGGGTTTCACAGCCCATATATCCATGAGGCGAATGGCAAAAATTGGTTTCGTTTCGCTGGTTGCAATAGTTTGCGCCACGGCGGGCTTAGCTCAAAGCCCGCCGTGGAAGGCGAATGGCGAGCCTATTCCAGCCCGACCTGATTTAGTAGTGCATTGGCAAAGCGAAGCCAAATTCCCGCGCAAAGTTTGGGTTTATAATCTTTTGCCGAATAAATTTTCGCCGGAAGTTATTTCCAACGTAATGACACTTTGCTCATTCACGGGGAAAGACAAAAATGAGGATGACACGAATGGAATAAGCTTTCAGAGCAGCGAGCCAGCGCGAACCTTGTCCTTTTCTTTTACGTCGGGGAAGATTGATTACGAAACACCCGAAATTCAGTACAGCCCCACGAATTTGGCTATTGGTGTTCCATCAACCAATGAATTGTCGGGACTGGTAAAAAATGTATTGGGAAAAATGCACATTCCATTCTCTGAAATTACCGGCTGGCATGGCACACACAAAATCGATTTTTCTGAACCTGTAACGGTATTCTCGGTTGGCGATACTATGGTTACAAATGTCCCTTACCGGACTGTTTATTTTAGGCGGACTGTGGAAGGAATGCCCATCATCGGCCACTTTTACCGCTTCAACGTAGGAGAGCATGGCAAAGTTACAAAAATCTCCATCGCTTGGCCTAATCTGGAACGCGTTAAATCCTATAGAACCGTCTCCCCCAAGGACGTTGTCAACTTCATACGCAGCGGTAATGCAATTCGTGGGCCTGTGCCTACAACTATAGGCGATATTGACTGGCCGAGTGTCAAAAGCGTTACCATAAAAAATGCCACGCCGAGTTATCAGATAAACGGCGACAAGCTATATCCATTTCTTCGTCTCGACGTGCTTGTCGAAATTGGAAATGGGGCTGTTGAAATTGGGATGGATTGCCCTGTGATTGACGAAACGAAATTGTAATCCTTTGCTTTGCCAACCCTGAATAGCTGAATATGGGCGCGAGGTGGGGGCCTCGCGCCCATGCGGCTGATTGATTCGTTAAACCGGGCTTGCGGCTGCTTCCGGCGCAAGGTTGTCGGGCGCGGATGGTTTGGGCGGTGACGTTTTCTGTGCTGCCGCCTGTTTTGCCCTTCGCACTTCAATCTGTCTCTGAATATCGAAGGCAACGCCGGTCGGGATTGCGAGCGCGGGCAATGCCAGTCAGAGCGTGTTTGACTTGTTTTGGCGTATCTGGCCGGTTGTGACTGGCAAAAAATCAGTGACAATTTGACAGGCTGACTTGTAGAAAATCAGGTGCAAAAAGAAAACCCGAAATTGAATTTCGCTTCGGAACAGTGGGTGTCTCTCGAATTTACCAATTTTGAAATCTGAAACTTGAAACATTTAACTGCTGGAACGCCGCTGCCAATCCTCTGCCTCTGCGATCATTTCAGTCAATGTTAAGCCCAACGCTTTTGCCAATGACGCCGCAACATTAAGACTTGGATTGCGCTCGAAACGCTCAATAAACGAAACGTGTGTAGGGTGAATGTCTGCCTTTTCTGACAGTGTTTCTTGTGAAAGTTTCAATGCGAGCCGGTGCTTTCGCAGCACAATTCCAAAGCATTTCGCCATTTTGACATTTCGCATCACTATTATTTTGCGACGCTAAATGACGATTAGACACATACAATAGTATTGACGTGATTCGGGGTTTTCTGTATTGTTTTTGACCATGAAAAATTCAGTTTTCTTGATGGTTTCAACGGTTGCACTGGTGACTGGTGCATTTCTCAATCAGGGCTGTGAAACAGAAAATTCACCAAGAAATATGGTTTGGAATAATCCAGACAAAACGCCACAACAAACAATGGTTGACGAGGCAAATTGTAGAATTATGGCTCGGCAACTAAGTTAGAGTGCTGATCTGGCCGTCCGGTGTGGTGAAAGCTTTTGTAGTGGTATAACATATAACATCAGATTTAACTATTCCGAGCGGACATGATATTATCACCGAAAATAAATTGGGCTGCTATTTGGGTCTAAGGTGGGCATCCACCAATACGGATCTATTTTTGGTTTAGTAATAAACCATGATTGGTCTGATCCTGTATTTTCGCCGTTGAATGACGCACTTGATTGATGAGTAACACACCCGCAAAATAAATTTGCAGATAGTGGGAAAATATAAAAAACTCGATATGTCTTCATATATGTAATAGCTTAGCTTTATCTCTAACATAAGACGTAAATAACTTCAATTATGTTTTGGCGATTCTGGCGGAATAATTTCTCGCAAAGTGGCTATAGTTTCGAATTTTACATCGTTTCGTTGCAATGTAAGATTCAACTTAGTCCCGCCCGGCAAGATAAAACGACTAAGCCATTTATCACTCCAGCCCGTCACAGCAATACCATCTACTGCAAGTAGAATATCGCCATTACGCACGCCAGCTTCATAAGCGGGACTTCCATTCTCAACAATGGCGACACCTTCTTGAGGATGACCAACAGCAGGCACAAAAACAGCACCTAGATGGTTATGGGAATAAGCGAGAGAATTTCTATTATTGGGTTGTAAATAAGCAATGGAATGCTCTCCATCAATAATAAGATTAAGATGTTTTAGAGCTGCCAACCCGAGTGTGCCCTCATGATTATTGTCTTCAAAAGCCATAGATGCTGCAGGTTCTTCTATAATCGGCACATTTGTCAAAACCAAAGGGCCAATTCTGATTTGATCTGCCCAAGCTTCTTCAGTAACCAAAAATCCATACATGGGCGCGTAATACGTTTTGAGCGTAATGGGACTTCCCGCGTGCAATTTTTTCCATTGCTGCCATTGAGAAGGGGGCAATGCAAAACCCCAATCGCTGCCAGTATCGATTGAAATCGTGCGTTTTGCACCTTGATTATTTGGAATTTCGAGCACCAGTGTTTTAGAATTAGTCGCAACAAAAAAACGACTCCAATTTGTTACTTGCTTTGGCACTCTCGGCAAAAAATTGAGCTTAAGCTCAGACGCATCAATTTGCAATGTGTTCTCCTTCAAAGTCGACCATGCAACAATCCCATCAAAGTCCGCATTTACATAATACGGAAAATTTAAGATCGCTAATTCTATCATTGACCGATTCTCATTTATGTTAAGATATGCACTCGTGTCACCAACCACAATTTCGGATGACAAGTTATTAGTTTGAAAAAAATTTAATTTTAGACCAAGCCGTTTTGCTAATTGTAAGCAAATACCATTGTTTTCAGCGTCGGAATCAAAACAGAGCTTAACAGGCTTATTATTAAGTTCCGCATTTTTAATCCAAATTCTTTGGTCTGCGAAGATGGTTATTGTTTTTAGGAAAGAAAAGAACAAATAAAAAAATATCAGCAAATATTTGCTTTGCATATAAAATATCCTATTGATAATAAAATCTATGGCAAACGACTATTTTTTGCATATATGATAGCTATAGAAAGCCACCAAATTGAGACGATTATAAATCCCAGCAAATAGGCCTTTAATTCTTTAGCTGCGGATATTTATTAGCCTTTCTTTGGCCAGCATTTTTTATTTTTATCGAGTGTAGTAAATTTAGCCACATATTATCCAACCAACAGATTATCTCCCGCCTGGTGGTGGGCCGCTTGGAAGGGGAGGCCAAAAAAATGTTGGTGGCGGACCTGAACCAGGTTCCTGCGGTGGTGGGACAGGATTTTGTTGACCAATACTAATCCCGACCCAAAAACAAGATTGTCCATAGTGAGGGCCGGGAAAAGAACCGCCCGTAGGCTTAATTTGAATAGGCTGATGTGGGTGATGAAAAATTGGCCACGATGGTGGCCACCACCATTTCAAACCATCCAAATCAATCACCGTCAACATCATATTGCCAATAAACTCATAAGGATTTATGCCGCCATTCTCCTCGCCAATTTCATCTGAAATCATTTTCGCAAAGGAAGAATTAAATCCTAGTTTACGGATAATCTCAAATCCAATTTCTCCCAACGGATCTCTATTTAGCCATTCATGCCGACCCGACACGGTTTTGTAAACACAGGGCCGCGAACCGGGCGTGAACATTGAGCGGCAACGGTGGCGCGATGAAGTCTGACCCGATGAGCGGTGACGAAAAAACCGGACGCGAGTTTTTCGGGGGGAGGTCGGCCATGCGGTGACGGCCAGCGGCTGACGGGGAGCCGCCGCTAAATCAAAAAAGCCGCTGGGATGATTTGCGACCACGCCTTCAAGCTGCCTGATTTGCCGGTGGGATGGAAGCCTCATTTTGCGGTCTGGCCGACGGATGACAGCGGGCGTGAACCTCTTGAAGCTGCTTGATGCTGACCTCCGTATAAATCGCGGTGGTGTCGAGTTTTTCATGCCCCAGCAACTGCTGGATGAACCGGATGTCCGCCCCGTTTTCCAGCATGTGCGTGGCGCACGTGTGCCGCAGGATGTGGCAACAGCCCCGGCGTTTCAGCCCGGCCTTGGCCAGCCACGCGGCGACCATGCGGGACACCACGTCGGGATTGAACGGCCCGCCGTAGCCAGTGAGGAACAACGCCTGTGTGCGCGTGTCCAGGCACAGACGCGGGCGCACGGCTTGCAAGTAATGCTCCAGCCAGTGAACCGCCCGCGTGCCGATGGGGACAACCCGGTCTTTTTTGCCTTTGCCCAAACGAACGTGCAACGTGCGCCGCTCGGTGTTCACGTCGGGCAGGTCAATGCGGCAAAGCTCGGTGCGGCGGATGCCGCAACTGTAAAAAACTTCCAACATCGTCCGGTCGCGGATGCCCAGCGGGTCGGTCACGTCCGGCACGGCGAACAACCGTTCCACTTCCGGCAGTGTCAGCACGGCCTGGGGCAACCGTTTTTCTGGCCGGGGCAGTTCCAGTTCGCTGGCCGGGTTGTGCAGGATGACATCGCGGCGGGTCAGCCAGCGGAAGAAGTCCTTGAGCGTGCCGAGGTGTTCGCGCTGCGTGCTCCACCCCAGCCGCTGGCCGTTGGCCTTGAGGCAGCGCCAGAGCCAGCGCTGATAACTTTCCAGGATGGGCCGGGTGATCTGTCCGGCGCGTGTCAGGTCACGCTCGGCAGCCCAGTTGAAAAAGACTTTGAACGTGTAGCGGCGGTGTTCGATGGTTTGGGGCGCGTAGTTGCGCACGGCCAGAGATTCGAGATAAACATCCTGCCACGAGGCGAGCGCGTCGGTGGCGCTGCGGTCGAAGTTGTCCGGTCGCCGGTCGTTGCCTCCCCGCTGCGCCTGGGTGCGCTGGGCGAGTTTTTCGACGGCGGCAAAGCCTTTGTTTCCTGCCATAGTTACGACGCCAGTTGAAGGTGGCCCATCCTGATGTGCGATTGCGTCAGGCCGTCAGGTGGTGATTTTAATGAGACAGGCGTGCCGTTTTCAGGTGGCGGGGGCGTTCCGTCACCCCCCGTCAGGTGGCCGTTTTGCCCCGCCACCCCCGCTGAAAAACCCGTCAGGTTGGTTTTGTAGTCGTGCCGCAACTTCGCGATTTCAATCAGGCCGACATGGGCGACGGCCTCCGGCGTGTCGGTGTCAAACAGCACTTCATAAACGAACTGGCTGCCCAAACGTCCGTGCCGGATGGCCAGACATTCCAACTCCACCAGCCTTTCCAGATGCACGCGCACTTGCGTCAGACTCCAGCCGCAATGGTCGCGCAACTCCCGGCGGCTAAAAGTGGAAGCGGCTTTTGCATCGCCTGATTTTTTCATCACCAGCTCGCGGATATATTCGAGCAACCGGCGTGTCTGTGGCGGCAACTCGTCCAGCGAGCGGCCCAAAATTTCCGGCGCGAGTTCGTTCGCCAAGGCGATGTCATCGAGGGTGACTTCGATAAAACGTTGTCCGCTCGGAAGTGTTCGTGTCTCCCGCTGGTGCTGGTGCAGGAGCGCGATGGCGTCAATGAGTGTCAGATATTTTTCATGGTCGCGCCGGTTCCGCGTGCGCGCCGTGGCGAACGTCAGACTTGGTGCAAACGGATTCAACACGTCCACCGTCTGCAACAACCGCTGTGCGTTGCGGAGTTTTTTCAGCACGTCCTGCCGTTCCGCCTTGGCGATGAGTCCGGCCAGCGTGCGCCGTTCGCGTTGCAGCCGGTGGATGCGCCCGGTCTGCTCGGCGCTCTCGTCCACCGCCAGCGTCAGACAACGGTTTTGAAGTTCCTCGTCCAGATCAATCGCCGTCGTCGTCAAAAAAATCATCACCGGGCCTTCGACGTGATATTCCTGCGTCACCATTTTGCCCGTCGCCGGGTCTTTGCCGGTGCTGGCTATCGTTAGCTCGCCTTCGGATTGCAGCAGCTTCAAAGCGTAACTCGCCTTCTCCGCCCCGGCCTCCTCGACCACCGCGAGGATTTTGTGTTTGAGATTCGTTTCGCCCAGATAGTAAAGACTCTGGCCGGTCATGGCCGAGTATTTGACACGGTCTTCTTCCGGGAAGAACGACAGCACGGCATCCATGAGCGTCGTTTTTCCGGCGGCGCTCGCGCTCTGGATGATGATCGCCAGCGGCCGTTCCAGCTTGCGCGACACGCCCGCCAGATAGGCAACCAGCGTGTTGGTCTCCTCGCCGATGATGCCCGCCTGATGGAACGCCGCCCGCAAACGGCCAATGAGATTCGGCTCGCGCAACCAGGTCAACGCCGCTTCGCGTTCCTCCGGCGTCAGCGTGACGACGTGGCCGGTCGGTGCCTGGGGTTTTGATAACTCCGTCTGCGCCTGTTCCACCGCCAGCAACAACCGGCCAAGATCGCGTTTCAATAAATCGGCGGTGAGTCCCGTTTCCTCGGCGGCGCGTTCCACGAACCGGCGACGCTCCATGTCCCGGCACAGATCAACCTGGTCGAGGTGGAACCGTTCACCGTGGCGAAGTCGCAACGCGATTTTCAACGCGTCCGTGCCGACGGTTTTTTCCAAACCCGCCACGCGATATTCGCGGCCTTCAACATCAAGGAACCAAGCGTCGCCGCGTTGCTCCAAGCTGGCGGCACTTTCCTTTTTAGCCGCGTCTGGTGGGCTGCTAACAAAAGCAGCTAAAGAAGAAGACTGCGCCTGCACCTCCGCGTAAGGGGCGGGAACAAACGGCTCTGGCGCCCAGCCCACGCCGGTTTCCAGCGACTCCTTGTCCACGATGGGCAACGGGTCGCCGGTCAACTCGTCAACGACCATTGCAACGTGCTTGCGTGGCTCTGGCGGCGGCGCTGCCGGTGGTCGTGCGCCTGTCCATTGCGCCGCGTTCATCAGCAACGCCAGCGATTTGTCGGCGGGCTTCACCTTGCACGCGTATTCGTTGGCGTCCATGCCGTGCGGGAACTTCACCCGAAAAACTTCAATGCCGTGCTGCTGAAAACGCGCCGTGTCCCGCTGCGCCGCCCGCTCGCCGGCGTCGTCGGCATCATAGGCGATACGCACGCGCTGCACCTTTCGCATGGCCTCCCATAATTCATCCGTGAAGCCTTCCGTGCCGAACAAGCACGTCACATTCTTGAACCCGTTCACCCAAAACGTCAGCGCGTCGAACACCGCCTCGCACAAAATAATTTCCGGCTGGTTCAAACACTCCCGGTTAAAAAGTCCGCGATGCGGTCCGGGCGGATACAGGTGTTTCAAATCGGCCTTCTGCGCCCGCCGTCCGTAAAGACTCACACTGTTTCCAGTTTCATCACGGAACGGCACGACGATGCAGCCGTTAAAATGTTCGTGGCCGCTCTCGCGCCACAAGCCAAGCTGCGTCAGCCGCAAACGCAGCGCCGCTCCCGCCTCCCGCTGCTTGTCCGGCAACCGCAGCCCCAGCGAGCGGTCGGCAAAACCGATTTGAAAATGCTCAATGAGCTGGTCGTCATCAAGGCCACGGCTCGCCAGATACGCACGCGCCGTCGGCGTTTGCTTCAACCGTTCGCGGTAGTAGTTCACGACCTGGCTAAACAGCGTTGCGTCGTCGGCCTCGGCATCGAGCGGACACGGCAGACGCGGCACGGTGGCCTTGGTCAACGGCCCTTCACGCGCCAGGATCGCGGCGCTGGTGAACACCGCCGGGCCGCCCTGCCGCAATAAATCAAAGGCGTGCCGGAACGAAACGCCGTCATGCTGCTGCACGAACTGGATCACGTTGCCCGCCTTCCCGCACGCCATGCAGTGCCACAACCCTTTGGCCGGTGACACGATGAAGTTCGGTTTGTTTTTGTCGTCGTGGAACGGACAGCGCCCGATAAAATCTTTCGTGCCGTGCTTGGCAAGTTCAACGCCCCGGCTCCGCACCAGCGCCAGCAGGTCGGTCTGCCGCTTCACCTGGTCAAGGTCGGCTTCAGGAATGCGCCAGGGCATTTAGCGTTGAGGGTTGAGGGTTGAAAGTAACCGCTGGGCGTCGGGTTTGAGATAGCCCCATGTCCAATGCGCCTTGGGTGACGGATAATCACCACGCAGACCGTCGGTGCGCATGAGCACGTCCCATTGCCGTCGCGCTGCTGCGGGCGCACGCCGGGCGAAGGCCAGCAATGCCTGGCCATCGTCACCCCAGCCGCAACGGTTTTGCAGCCACGCTTCCCAGCCGTGATTGAACGCTTCGCGGATGAGCAACCGGCCCTGGCCAGCCAGTTTCGGATTCAAGCCCCCGGCCAGCGCGTGACGCTCCCAGTCATCCCAGGGATAATGGCCGAACGTGCAATCAAGGACGGTATTGAGGTCAAGCCTGGGCGACGGCGAAGTTTTCACGGCGGGCGTCAAGTCGGAAGATGCAGGTTTTGACATGCGGACTATTTATAGTTATTGTCTATAACAATGCAAGCGCAATCTATAACCGCGTTTTCCACCGCTTATCATGGCGACATGAAAACAGGTCGCCCCTCGAAGTCCGAGCGTTCCGATTTCGGCGCTCGTGTGTGCGCGCTGCGTGAAGCGGCGGGCTTGAGCCAACGCGAAGTCGCCGCCCAATTGGGCATCTCACAACCTTCCTATGCGTTGTGGGAACGCAACGACGTGGCGCTGCGGCCGGATCAACTGCTCACACTGGCAAAGGCACTCAACGTGCGCCCGGAGGAACTGTTAAATCCACCGACCGCCAGCAACCGACGCGGCGGCCCGGCGGGCAAAGCCCGGCGCGTTTTTGAAGCCGTCTCGCTGCTGCCCCGCAACCGGCAGCAAAAAATTATCGAAGTCGTCGAGGCATTGGTCGCCCAGCACGCCAACGGCAACGCCTGACTTTTAGTTGCTGCCCGTCGCGGCAGCCAGAGCGACTAAAAGTAAGGCGGCAACCAAGGCCCGCCAGCAGCAACGTCCAAGTTTCCCGGCAATGTCGCCTAGCCAGTCGTCCACCTTAAAAGCATCGGGTTGGGGGCGGGGGCGGGAGCCGGGCGCAGCCCGGCCCCGCTGCCGCCCTTAACCTTGTTTAATACGCTAATAACTGTCCCGGAAAAACCCCCGCTGGTAACATGACCGCCGGGCGCGAAGCGCCCTTCCTTGTCTCTTTGTAACATCTCAATCAAAGGTAGCTACCTTTCAATATGACCATGAAGCGGCAATCACTGAAACTGGATGAGATTGACTGGCAGGTTTTAATGGGCATCGCCGCTGATTGCGGCTGCGAGTATCGCGGCACACCGTCCTGGCGTCGCCTGTTCGATGACATTGCCAGCGGCAAACTCACCGTGGTCAATAAACCGGACAAGCGCGTGCGCGACTTTCAAGCGAAGCTGCGACGGCCCATGATCGAGCAGCGGCAAAAACAGCAGACCGCCAACTGGACGGCACGCGGCGAGCGCGACCGCTTGCGGCAGGAACAAAACCGGCGTGCCGCTGGCATTCCGCCGCGTGGCGCACAAGAGGCGCTGGATGAAGCGACGGGCTACCGCGATGCGTCCGGCAGGCTGACAGATCCCGGATAAAAATCGGCCAGGTCTCGAACGGATTTCGTCCAGAGATCGTCCAGAGTTCGGATAATTCTCGTCCGCAAAATGAACTAACTTCGTTAGAGGTCAGGCGTGCCGTCTGGAATGGCCCGTGTTACGTCCGCCTCTTGCTCTGGCAAGGAGAACAGCGTCCGTCATCAAATCAGGCTTCCTTCCGTCGTCGTTGCACCACTTCACCAGCGCAACCTGGCGGCGTTTTCACCGGCGGCGTTTGCTGCACGTCACAGATTTTTTCCCGGCAGCCAGATTCACCGTCAGAGGCGGGGTAAGTGTCATGGCATACTTTCCACTTTTAGCCGCTCACGTCCGGTCATCTTGGTCGTGACTTCGCCGGGTGATTCTGACGACATGGACGGCAGACGTTGAAGGGTGTTGAGTTGCGTTGATCCGGGGCGTTGAATGCCGTTGAACTCGTCAACACGCTTCAACGCATTTCAACACTGCTTGGCCGTCGCACCTGCACCGCCTCTACTGACGTAAGGGGATGGTGTCTATCCGCAAAACTGCCTTTCCGGTCGCAGGCTTCAAACGCATCATGACGGTCAAGGTGTCACGCGTGACGTCTCAAATCGGGTTTTGACCCTGGCGGGGAAAAATCACGATATTTGAAATTCAGGACGCCCGCAATCAAGCCGCAGATGCAACTAAACGGAAAAGATTTTTCTGCGATATTCAGAAGTTGGGACTCGCGTTCCGTTCCGTAAACAATAAAACCATGATTAACAATCATTCTATAAATGTGCCCGGACTGTTCATTCAGCACTCGCGGAAGGTGCGACGAATAATAAAAGTGAACGCTCACGACCGTGCCCAGCCCCGCAAAAAAAACGAAGCACAGCAGAACAATCAAAACTTTTCGTATAGTCACCATTTGCCAATTGGATTAACCCATGTATAAGTGCCTCCACCAGATCCTCCGCCTCCCAATCCTGCGCCTAGAGTAACGCCCCCGCCAATAACAGGCCCGTCTGGACT
>Ga0206810_1031_pt1 | contig 25207 bp, 33 predicted proteins | sample Alteio_BWOrgCont_56_FD_152889 | JGI IMG/M metagenome (GOLD analysis project Ga0206810, IMG submission 152889) | Enriched cells from forest soil in Barre Woods Harvard Forest LTER site, Petersham, Massachusetts, United States -... | ecosystem: Environmental > Terrestrial > Soil > Temperate forest >...
TCCTAATAAAAATGTTTTTTTTGATTACAATGACATTAGGCTAAAAAAACCACAGATAATGAGTAATGACAATGAATGGGTAAATAAAATAACTGCCGAATTCAGGTGCGAAAACTGTACCACCGACGTAAAAAAATACAACGAATACATTATTGAGGACCTACTTAATGGATTAAAAGCAGAAAAAAAATACATCAACCAGCCCTTCACGTTTACTATGGTTATTAAAGAATTTGGTAGAGGTAAAAACCAGAATCCTATTGATGAAGGTGGTATAGGTGGGAGGGTTGGCGAAGGTCAATTTAAATATGATATAGCAGTGTACGGCATACCCAAAGATGACTTGTTGAAGTTAAATTTAGGGGACACCGTGCGTTTTACAGGAAATTTAATTCATACGGATAGTGGTAGCAATGGTTGTGGTCGTTTCATAAGTTATGGCGATCCTAATGCCCTCGTTCATATCGGTGAAGCTGCTGATTATTGTTTAATAAGGTTGGTGAATGGTATTATCATCAAGTAGCGGCACATTCGACTATTAGTGTTTTTTTAATGCGCAAGCACTATTTACCGTGTGTGATTAACGGATTAACAATTTGCGAAAAATCGGCAGTTGGTAAATCAGGAGTACCAAAAGTTGCAGCAACCGCCGCAGCCTGTAACCCTGGATAGGCTGTACTTGTTATTAATGTTATAAGTGTTTGCAATTGGGTGTTTAAAGCAGTTAATTGATTTTGCAACCCCATATCGGTTTCTCCCACCATGTTTTTTGCGGCAATCAGTCCCCCGTAGCTGCCATCGTTAAATTGTTGTAAGCCGCTTTTAAAATCGTATGTTGTTGGATTACCACCCTGTTGGCTTGATGCTATGGATATGGATACTTCGCTGATGGCTGAATACATCAGCACAAACGGGTTATTGCGTTTTGAAGCGGCAATAATGACGGTAGAGCCAACAGCAGGAATAACTACAAACCCGTTGTTGCTCCCCGCCATTAATTGCACATTCAGATAAGTGACCTGTGCGTTGCCGCTTACCGATGTGCAGGTACATGTCCTGTTTGCACTATTAACAGTGTTAACGGTACAAACCACCACACCTACAATGTCTCTTAAATAGGTGCCTGCATGTTTTTGTATCATGGTCGCCCATTGGCGCTCCCATCCTGGAGGAAAATTATAGCCCATTTTGATAACTTTGTAATGAATCCGAATCTGTATTTAATTTAAAATGCAAACCTATTTCGCGCCTGAAACCACCGTCCACACTAAAGTTTACTTTTACGCTTTTTACTAAGTAAGTACCCCCGTTACGTTCGGGTATAACAGCATCTTTTAAGGTTACTGCTTGTCCGTGCCTTACAAACGGCAACCCAAAGCTTATAAAACTGCCTTGCCATCCGTCGTATTTTAATTTATTAAGGTAGAGCATTGCCTGTGTTGTTAGCTGGGCTTCTACTTGTTGTTGTGTTAATTGAATAGCGTTGCTCGGTGGCCAAAAATATTGTGTGCGTAGTTCCCCATCGGTATCACCTATGGTTACCTCTGCTCTCACACTTTGTGTTATATTTTGATCACCTGTCTTTGTTGGGTAAACACTGTATGCATGTATGCCCACCCGTAAATCATCACTCCGTAAATAGGTCAGATCGTCCGAAATAATGTTGTTCTGGAAATCGTACACAAACGAAGATAACTGTCCGTTTATAGTAAAATCGGTAGGGTTGTACACAATAGGGCTAAGGTATAAGTCGTTGCCCCTGAAAAAACATTCCAGCTTATAATCATTTCGCCAACTGTCCAGCACCTGTGCAATGGTTTGGTTTTGGGTGGTAAAATCACCTATATTGGTTGGTATGGTGCTTGTTCCAAAGCCGTTTTGTATCTTAAAGTTTTTTAAAGCTTTAACAATCGTTTCGGTAATGTATGTATAGTTCGGATCGTCAGGATCCTTAGGTGTTATTATGCTTTTTAATAAAGAACTTAAAACTCCCTGAGCCCCTTTTTCGTCTGCCGGAAACGTCATATTGGGGCATTGTGCCTGTTTTAACAGCCACATATTGTCTTCGCACCAAATTTCCAAGGGCATACGCGGGTTAATTTTTGTAATGTACCCTTCAAACTCGGGATTTAGTACCGGAACGTACCCGTCACTGTTCACCACGCCGTTGTCGATCATTGTACGTACCTGATCGGCCACCGATGTAAACGGGTTGCTGCTGCTGGCAGGAGGTTGGTAAGCATAACCCAGGGAAATAGTTATTTTATCTCCCCTGAGAAATATAGGAGTTTGAGTAGCTGCAGTATTGGTATTAGTAAGGGTATTAACTACTTTATTAATTGCGGAGTTAACACCGCTAACCGCAGTGGTTAATGCGTTACTTACAGCATTATTAGCAGCATCAATGGCATCGGCAATTTTATTGCCGGAAGTACCAGCAGCGATAGTACCATCGTCGGCAGGTGGCGTAATGTACATGCTCTGCAATTTCCAGGCACGTTTATCGGTGCTGCTTTTTACGTAAATATTTTTCGGGAACACCAAATGAGCAGTACTGGTAAGGTTCATCCACGACGATTCTATCTCACAACTGTTAACAGTAGTCAAGGTGTATACCTCACTGCGATCGGGATAAGCATTGGTAGGTTGTTGTGTAATAACTATTTTTGAAATAAGTATTAAACTCATATCCTTAGTCGTTAAAGGTGTTGGTTACCTGTTGTTGGTTTGCAAGTATTATAGGCGTGTCCTGTATGGCATTAAATTCGAACAACTGGTAATTGTATCCCCCTGCTACCTGCGGAAATGTTTTATCGAGAATAACCATTTGCGAAATGTTAAAATCGGTTAAAAAACCACATTGCAATACTACCAAAGGGGCATTGCTTTGCAGCACTGCATTAAGCGCAGCTATATCTGCACTTGGGCGCTGCAGGCCGGTGCCAAAAACACCTCCCTTAACATTGATGCGGAACGACGCTTTACCGGTATATTCAATTATTTCACCGTCGCGCCCCTGTATGGGTGTAATAATAACGTTGTGCGCCTGTGTTAATGTGATTAGAGCGTTGTCAATCCTCAAATTAGGGTACGCCACGGGCGTGCCTGCATCAATGTAAAACCCGGCCCTGAATATCAACGTATCGAATATGGGTGTACCCAGCGCTGCCGATATAAATGGTGCAGGATCGGGCCCGCTGCTTTGCTGAGGAAGCAGCGATTTTGTAAAACCTATTCCTGAATTTACATCGTTGCCAATGGGGGAACCGAAAATATTAAGATAGGTGGCATTGTTTTGTACGGCGCTTAACCCAAACTGTTCAATGATAATTTGCTGTTGGTTGGTCATTTGTTAATGTGCTGATTGATTGATATGCTGATGATTAAATAATTAAAAATCGAACGATCGGAAATCAAATATCCGCGGATGCTGATGCCTGATTAACGGTGTTCAACAATGCTTTTAATAAAGTTTCGCCTGCCGTATTTGCACTTTCTTTTATGTTGCTGAATGTTGCTTTTTCAATACCAGTCATTTTTGAAATGTTCAGGTGAATCACCGTTTGTTTGGTACCTGTTACCCTTTCAGCCATTGCATCCTGGGGGCTTAATGCAGAAGCTATAGCTGCCCCGCTTGTTGCTCCTGTTGATTTTTTTGCAGGCGTGTTTACTTTTTTAGAATAATCGGTATTGTAAACATCTTCGGCATCTTTTTTCGTTTTCTTGAGATCATCACCTATGCTTGTTGCCGTTTTTGAAAAAACCTCTCCTGCATTTTTAAAGTTTTCTTTTGCGCCCGAAAAATCGAATGTCAGTGCATCGGCAATTCCCATGATGGTAAATTTCAACACGTTCAGCTCCCCCATAAACACATCCGAAATAAAACTGCCCAACCCTTTTAATATTTCCCAGGCAATGTCCACTGCTTTTCTGAATCCGTCGAAATGTTGGTAAGCTTCATAAATAGCTGCCGCAATTAATCCTACAAGTACTATAATGGCTCCTATCGGGTTGGCTTCCATAGCCGCATTTAAAAGCAATTGTACCGTTTCCATGGCTTTTGTGCCTTCTTTCCACAAGGTGGTTGCATCCTTTACAATATTAATGGCCCTCGAAGCCGTATTGAGCCCTGCCGTAGCCATATCCAGCACCTTGTTCGCTTCTCCCAATACCCCTTTGTGCTCCAGCATGGCAATGGTGGAATCGTGTGTTGATTTTATAAATGTTTTGAGATGAGGTGATGATTTTTGCAGCCCGTCCAGCGAAAAATGGTTAACGGCCTGCGTAACCTGTTTAAATCCGTTTTCGATATGTGTCAGCGGATTACCGCCCAGCATCACATCCAGCATGGCTTTTGATTTGCCCTTTAAACCGTCGAAAGCCCCGCCCTGTGTACTTACGGTTTGTCCCATTTTTTGCACGGCGCCAACCACATCGCTCCCCAGTGTTTTTGCCAGGTTGGTGGTGGTGGGTATCAGTTCCTTTACGGTGTTCCTTAAATTGGTCACCATGGTAATGTCCTGTTGCCAGGTAGTAACTCCCTTGTTAAGGGTTTTGAACACTTCATTAAAGTTACCTTGCAGGTTACCCATGGTTTGCTGCAGCTCCAATGCATGAGCTTTGGCATCCTTTAATCCTTGCGATAAAAGGTCCTGCAGCTCCAGTTTATATGTTACATGTTCGTCAGCCATTTTTTATTCTTCCTGTTTTTTCGAGGCACCAGTACAATTGGGTGCGGAGTTCTATGAATTTATCAATGCTTAAACCGTCGGGGTCCACTTTAAAATAAAAACGCAACCAAGCCTTGTCCTGCTCTGTTGCGTTTCCGTTAAACTTTTGCTGATACGCGTCTACTTTTTTTTAAACTCGTTTGCGTATGTTTTAATGATGGGAATGCAAGCCAGAACAGCCGATGCCTTAATAAAAATATCTTCTTTTTTATCCGATAAAATGCGCGGGCTGCTTTCTTCCTTTATTAAACAGTAAGGTAAAATAACTTCTGCCGCTTCCGCCAAATTGCTCGTCATGCTCATCATTTTACCAAGGGCAAACATCAGCACATTGTAATCTTCAATCTCTTTAAGGTAGCCTATTACCTGTTCGTTTGTTTTTTTATCCGTTAACACGATCGGCGTAATGTCCGACTTGTATTTTTCTTTTAACTCATCGGCCTTCGCCGCAATTTGTTCCGTAGTTAATTTTTTCATGTGTAGTTTTTTTGTTTAGTTCAACGTTGTTTGATAATTTTTCAATGTTCCAATGTTCCAATTTTTCAATGGGCTATTGATATATAATGATCACCGTACCTCTGTTAGGGCATGGAACCACCGCTATGATTGTGTTTGACGAATGTGCGGTGAGCCATGTTTGCAAATCGGTGGTGTCAATTTCTATTTCTGCCGAAGCCGTTAGTGCCATGTTGTTTAGTTATTAATGATAAGTCAATCTTTCAATTTTTAATCTTTCAATGTTCCAATCACTTAAAACGCTTTGTGTTGTATGCCTGCAATGCTCAACGTTAATTTTAAAATAACCGAACCGTCGCCTTGCTTTACCGTAACAGGGTCGTTGGTAAATTTTACCATTTGTAACGTGTCGGCCTTTGCCGTTACGCGGCTGCCACCGTACACCACCTGCATGTCCGAACGCGGTATTTGCAAAGGGTCGTTACCCGGTGCTGCTGCTATAATGGCGTTCCACTCGTCCAGGTAAATCTCTATCTCGCCGGTGTATTCGTAATTGCCCTGACTTTCGGAAATAGGGTAGGGGCCGTTACCATAATTCAATTCTGTTTTTTGTTTTGCCTCGTAGGTTATTGATTTTATGCCAACCAATGGTAACGAGTACCACATCCAGGTAATGTTGTTCCAGGCATAATTTGTTCCGTTTATTAAAGGTGCTGCTGCCATTTTTTTAATTTAAAGTTTAAGGTCCAAAGTTGAAGTTGTAAGCTGTTTTTTAATCTTTTAATTTTTCAATTTTTAATCAGCACATCATCTCATCAACTACAGTGCTGTTACCGAGTTTACGTTAATTTGTATGTTGCGTGCAACAGGGTTATCAATTTCATTCACTGTTACCACCAGCTTGCCGCTTGCAGTAATGTTTTGCGTTGCGCTTATTACTGTTTTAACAGCGCTCAGTTCGCCTTGTGCCACCATGTTTTGGTTGAGCACATTGTCGCCTACCGATTCCAGTGAGTACACCAGCGGGCCAAACAAGGTGCCGTCGGCATTTAATTGCAATTGCGATTTTAGCAACGGTAAATAAGCGCTGTACAACAGGCGCTCAATTTTGGCCTCCACACGGTTCTCTTCAATGTACGCGTAGTTGGAGTTTGAAATAATGGCGCAATGGCTGTCGTTAAAATACGTACCGGTATAACCCACGTAATTACCTGCGTAGATGTAACGGTAATTATCCAGTTCGGTTTGCAGGGTAATGCTGGTGGCGCTGAATTGGGCACCGTTGCCAAAGCAAGGGATCTGGTTTTCGGTTCCGTTGGTAATGTTTAAGGCAGGTATTGGTTGAGCAATACAAGCGGATACCGGTACCGCCGAAATACAGCCTAACAATGCTCCCAGGTTAGATATGGTTTTGCCATAGGCCTGAAAGAGTGTCCAGCCTTGTGCTGAACCGTCCTGGCTGATATTTACACTCACCCACTCATCGTTCAACAACGATAGGTTGGGTAAGGTGGTAAGGTCGGTAACGGCACTCATATCCTCTACCAACACTGCCGATAAAGGCATTTTATTTGTGTCCAGCGTTTGACAAACGGTATTTAATGCATTGGCGTCGGCATCAATATCGGCCACCACGGTGCGGCCCTCGTTGTAAATACCCACCTGTCTTATAACTCCCAATGCTGCTGCCTGCAAGGTGCTTACACTTGCAAAAGTGGTGGTGTAAGCGGCTGTTGTATCAACCATTACCCACAAGTTGCCGATGGGGTTCATTCTGAAAAATTCGGAAATATGGTAATAGTACACATCTAATTTTGAGCCAACACCGTCCGAAAATTGGGTGATGGTGCCTGCTATTGTTCCACCTGTTATTGTTACGGATATGGGTGTTCCTGAATTTAAGGCAATACCTAAACCGGGGCGTGCCGTTACAGTTACTGTTGCGCTTGTAACGCTTGCCGAATAACCGCCGTTGGCTGCTTTGTTGGCATTAATGGCGTTGGTTAAATTGGTTGCCAGGGTTGAAGCTGTTGTATCGCCTGACACGCAGGTATAAGTAACCAGCAACACTTTGTTGGGGTTGGTGCTTGTGTTGAGAGGATTAACGGGTTCCTGAACGTAAACGGAAATGGTATCGCCTGCGCCGGCTGCACCATGTGTTATGGCATAACTTCCGGTTGCTGCGGTTTCATCTTCGTGCTTACCGTCTATCCCACCGTTAATGGCATCCTGAATGCTTAAGCATTGTTTAATGCCGCTGGACGGCCAGCCCGACGGCAATGCGGTGTTGTTAAATATCATTCCCGAAATAAAATCGTTATTCGGCAACGCTGCGCCGTTGGTTAAAATGCCTTTATTAAAGGTGATACCTGTTTGAAATGTTCCCATTATTTTTTAGTTCAAAGTTTAAAGTCCAAAGTTGAAGTTGTAAGCTGTTTTTTAATCTTTTAATTTTTCAATTTTTAATCGGCACATCGTTTCATCCGCGTGCAGATTCTGAACAGGTCCTGAACTTGATTCAGGATAAATTCAGAATGACCGTGCGAATAATCAGCACATCAACCCATCGGCACATCCTCAAATCATCTTCAATTTATCCATCAACGCATCGTAATTACCGCCTTTGGCTATTTCGGCGGCTCTGCGTAAAATTTCGAGCTGTTCTTTTTCCGAAGTGCTTTTGTACACCGGCTTTTCGGCCAGTATCTGTTCCCTGCTCATTTGCAGTACCACCTGCTCGCAACTGATGTTTACCAGTGCATCTTTTAAAACAGGTTTGCCGTTTACCTTGTGGTTTACTTTTATTAACCCCCTGCGTGCTCCGGGACAGGCCAGTACTTCTTCAATACCGCTCGATACGTTGTACTCATCTACATGATGAAGCTGTATCTTGTGCGCGTAGAAATAGTGTTTGCCGTTTCTGTCGAAGAATACTGTTTTTATTTTCGGGTTCAGCAGCAAAGTGTCCTGCAACTCCTTTGTTATTTGAACCTGTACTTCGTTTTGTTTTGTCATGGTTGTAGTTTTTTAGTTAAAGGGCAATCGTTGTAAGTTCTGTAATTGTTGCATCAGCACATCTACACATCAATTTACCCGCGTGAGCGTTGCCGTCGTTGGGCTGATGAATGTTAGCCTGAACACGGCTATGCCTGTTGTTGCCGATTCGGTCAGCGATAATGTGTTTGTTGCCGGAAACGTTGATGCTGTTATGTTGGTGTTTACAGCCACCACTGCCGTACTGCCTCCGCTTACGTTGGTTACCACAAAATCGTAAGTGCTTCCGGTGGTTGCGCCCAGTTGTGTTGCTGCTGCTGTTGCTGTTGGCAAGGTTAAGGTTACCGTACCTGTTGATGCCGATACCACCAATATACCGCCCGCCAGTTGCGCCGGAGTTATTGTGTACGTGGCAGCTGTTGTAAAAGTGCTTGCTGTTTTGGTTTTGGTAACGGGGCTCATGTTTTGACGGCTAATTTCAAACCAAGCGGTTCCGTTAAATTGAAACGTGATGATTGCCGATGTGGAAGCCAATACCGGAAGCGAGCCATTAGTTAAAAAGCCGCTGCCAAAGGTTACCGTTTGCCCGGAACTGTTGGCCTTAAATATAACGGTTAACTTATCGTCCACATAACAATTGGCAACATTGGCGTTTAATGTTAACCCGCCTGTGAGTTGCCCCATGTTTATGGTGGTTTCCTCGTGCGTGGTGGTTAGCGTATAGCTGGCGGCATAAGCCGGATTTTGCACCTCTTTGTTAGGCACCTGGTAGTAGCCCCCGCCTTCGGGCAACAGCATATACCTGTTTCCTGAATTTTGAGCGAATACCGATGTGCCTGCTAGCAGATACACCAATGTGCTGATGATTAAATATGCTGATTTTTTCATTGAAAATAGAGTTGTTAATTGGTTAATAACCTGATGAAGTTGATGTGCTGATCAATGGATAACCGACACATCAACCAATCAGTAATAATTATGCTGTTAACGTTGTCCACATTACCACTTGGTCGGTAAAGCCCCAGTTAACATCCACCTTTTGCATGGCGCGTATGAACCACAGGTCGGAATAAGCAACTGTTTGCGCCAATCGTAAATTTTGTTTGTCGTCAAACTCGTTCACACCAATAAATGCCTGCCCCACTTGCGGGTTTGGGTTTGCCAAACAAGCAAAGAAGGTGTTCTCTGGCAATCCGGCCAAACGAACCACGTCGTAACCGTTCCACATATCCTGCGATTTTTCGGTAGTGTTTTGGTTCTTGAACGTATCCTCTCTTAACGCCTGGTTGTATTTTAACCAGTCGGCATTGGATACTAAAAAGCGAACGCCCATAGGACCGTATTTGCCCAATAAAGCAACGGGTACCGATTGTATGGCTGTGTCGAACGCCGAACGGATGTTGAGATACGTTAATGCTGTTGTGCCTGCCACCACGGTGTTTACGTCGTCAATGGCTTTTTTTATCAACCCGTCGAAATAGTAAAAGTTGCTGTTATCGGTTGCTGTTGCAAGTGCAGCGGGTTGTGTTTCGTTACCACCGTTAGGGTTGTAAGCCAGGCGGCTTTGCCAAACAGCATATTCGTAGTATTGGTTAACACGTTTCATTAACTGCAGCAACAAAAAGTTTTGTGCCGTGGCAGGTAACTGCCTGTCCAACAAAAGGGCCTGTAATTCAACGGCAAACCAGTTGGTTTCAAAATCGTGCGGGTTGAATTCCATGTACAGATCGAAACGGTTGGGTATCAACTGTTTTTTGTCGATGAGAATGCTGCCTGCGCTTGTTGGCGTGGCCGACGGATCCTGGATGAAGTTGGAAACTTCCAAACGGTCGATGGTGAATTGTTTTTTAATTCCGTCAATCAATGAGATACATCCTTTTTCATAAGTATCCATTTCCACTACGGGGCGAAGTAAGAAAAATTCTGCTGCTTCACCTGCGTAGGTTGTGTCGGTTATTGATAATGCGTCTGCCATGTTTTTAAATTTTAATTATTTTTTTTGTGAGTTGATTGGTCGTTAATTGTTGGGCCATCAGTATATCGGTTGATGAGCCTGTTTACTTATCGTTTTTTTAATTCATGTAATTTTAAGTTGTTGTAATAGGCTGCCGAACCTACTTTAAGGCCCATGGTAATGGCTTCGGTGTGTGCTGCATTTTTAGCATCCATTGTTTTTACGGTTGCTGCAAACACCGGGGCAGTTTTGTTTATGGGCATGGTGTCAACAATGGCCTTAAATGCTTCGGGTTTTTCAATCGCCAGATTTTTGTAAATGGCAATGGTGGCCGCATCGTTCTTTATTTTGCCTGCTGCTACCAGGTTCTTTACTTCTTCATAAGCTTTGCATTCGGCTTCTTCCTCAGCTTTTGCTTTTGCTTTTTTAATCTCTTCTTTACATTTTTCAAGTTCGGCATGTAAAGCGTCGTATTTTTTTTGCAGCTCGTCCATTGTTTTTTTGTTTAAGGTTTCTATTTTATCAAGGGCCTCCAAAGCTGCTGTTTCTGTGGCTTCTTCGTTAAGTCCCAATTTGTTTAACACTGTTTTCATTGTTGTGGTTTTAGGTTTTTCCGTTAATCTGTTGTACACATTGTTTGCTGCCAGCCATTTGGCTCTTACATCCAACCCCACGGTAATTTTTTTTCTGTTCCTGGCATCGCTTGGTTTTACAGTATCGCAAAAACCGTTCTCCAGTGCTTCATCGGCCAGTATCCATGTTTCTTTGTTCATCACCTTTGCAATGGTATCGGCATCTTTGCCGGTACGTGTGGCTATCATGGTAACAATTTGCTGCCGTATGGCTTCCAGTCCTTTGTCCTTGTCACCATCGTCCTGGTAAGGGTTGTGGTACATCAGCGAACTGAAATCGAGCATGCATCTGTTGTTGCCCGCCTGAAATATAACGCCTGCTATGCTGGCTGCCATTCCAAAACAATAGGTGTTAACTGTTGCTTTGCTCTCCAACATGGCGGTGTAAATTTTCATTCCCTCGGTTACTATTCCTCCGGGACTGTTTATCCACACCTCAATGGTTTTCTTGCCCAGTTGGTCGCTCAGGCACATCAACTCTTTCATGAACAGCGAACCGTCTATGTTCGGGTTGCCGTCCTCATCCCTGCCGCCCACCTCTTTGTCAATGAACATTTTTGGGACCTCCGCTTCCGGATTATCGCAGTATGTAAATTCTGTTATCATTTATGCCTGCAATATTATACACAGGTGCCTGTTTATTTTTTTTTTTGATTTAAAATGTATTTAATGGAGTTTTATTTTTACATTTGTAAAATATATTTTACACACATAAAACTGAACGAACCATGGCAAAAAGCGCTTATCAATCGCAGAAAGAAATTTGTGAACGCAAAATACAGGTGTACCTGCACCCAAGAATATATAAACTGTTTGTTGCCGATGCCAACCTTAAGGTGCGTAAATACGGCACACACGCGGCGCGTATGCTGGAAGACCATTATAACAAATTACCACCTGCGGATATTCGTATGCTAGAAGCCAAGTATGTGGAAATAATTAATTCGGGATTAAAGTTGAGGAGGAAGAAGTAGGGGGACAGAGCAAAATAATTTGTGTTATATCTTTAAAATTTACTTGTGTGTGGAAAGATTCGAAGTATCTGAAGTGGAAGTTTTGGTTTTCGGATGATTTATACGATTATTCTGTTCGTGATTATTTTGTTCGATGGGTTGGTTGGATGGTTCCAATTTCTTTGTTGTTATTTGTGTTGCTAATGTTATTGCTGCCCCAGCTAAAGCACTTATTATAAAAGCTATCGGATTTTTCCACCATTCATTTTTTAACTTTCTTAATTGCCTTTTAGAAATTTCTAAATCGGTTTTGGTTTTTTCGTCTTTGATTTTTTGGTTTTCTAACTCTATTTGTTGTTGTGCTTTATATTTAATCCAACTACCTTTATTATAAATTTCTATTCCTTTTTCATTTATTTTGACAAGACCGGCATATATTGAATGTACTTCAATTATTCTGAACTTGATTAGCTCCCCTTTTAATTTTTCCGCATCATTGGGTACGCTGCTATATAAAACATATTGCGATAATTCAAAAATACTCGTATAATCAATCTTCTTATACAAAAAATCGATACTGACGTCTATATGATGGTCTGTAATTTCTATTGGAGGTCTCATTTCCATTATGCTAATGTAACGAAAATAAAAAAGCTTGCCAATCGGCAATGCAATTGCTGCTTAATTAAATGTTAGTTATTATTGAATATGCTGTTGAGCGGGAGTTTTATTAAATTCGTATAAATTAGTTGTTTAATGCAGGAGTCAATAGCTATCGTACAATGACAGACCAAAACTCGTTTGACGGAAAAGTTGTAAAGAAAGTTCCCTATGTAACACCCACACTTTTTGCGTTAGGTGTTTTGTTTGCCATAATTTTTGTTGTTGGCTATATTCCTCTTCACTTGACAGACTATTCAACTCTGGAATTTCGGACAATTGTTTTTATGACGCTTTATCAAGGCGTATTTGGCGACATCACTTTCGGTTCTCTATTTTTAGCAATTATATTTTATATCCTCCATTTAAAAATAAGACAAAAAGTTCCTGTTACATTAACCATAGACCAAAACGCAATAAATATAAAAGGACCGAAATACAATAGAAAAATAGATATTGAATATATAAGTGAAATAAGGTGTCATGACCACTTGAACTACAAAGGTTTTTCAAAAGAAAAATTTTCTTTATTTATTAAATCAAAGAATAGAAAGTCGACTTATTTTTTTCTTAAAGACTATACAAAAGCAGACAAGCTCTTTGACTTACTGGGAGAACGTAATATAAAGTTGGAAGTGTATAATAGTAACAGTGGCGAATTTAATGACGACGAATAATTATTGAAAATACAAAATTTTATGATAAAATGATTAAGGAAGACGCGCAGAAAATTATTAATAAAAAACAATCGGCAACGCAACCGCCGCCCAATGGCTAAGGTTTTAAATGGGTGTGTGGGTAATGTGCGGAGCTTTAACTTTTTTGTAAGCTTGGCATAGTTCGGTTAGCGGTTGTTTTTATTTTATATCATTAAGTCGGTCCCTTGCCTCAATTTGTTTGAGATAGCAAAACTTTTGCATTGAGAAGTCAAGAGGATAATCATTTTGAGCTTTTTGTTTAATTGGGTCGTCGTTTGGGATTGTTAACATATAATCATAAGCAGCTATTTGTTTTTTAACACTAAACTCTTGCATAGAATAGTCGTTGGGCCAGTCATTTTTTGCTTTTGCTTTTAATTTCTCAATTATTGCTTTTTTTTCAGCAGTTTCTGGTTTTTGTTGGGGTGCAGTTTGGCTTTGTGTTTTGGTTGTTGTTGGCGCTGCTATTGCTACAGCAGCATTGAAGATAATACCTAAAATAAGCCCGCCAATTGCAGCATGTTGTTTTTTGTTTGCCATTGTTCTGAAAATGTTTGCCATTGTTCTGAAAATTTATTGTTTAACAAAGGTAAAAAATGGTACTGGGTTGTCAAGTATTTTAGAACAATTTATCTAACCAAAAGCAGACTTTATTTGGTCGTTTTGTTTTTCTATTTACTGCTATTATTTTGTACATTTGTAAAACACAATCTTATTTAAAATGAGTACTTCCGAATTGAAAGCTACTTTAAATTCCATTATCAATAAAACAGATGACAAGACTGTTCTTAATGATATTTATGAAAGTGTTGCCAAAGTACTCAGCAGTAAAAAAAGTCCTTTCATAAAATTAACTGCCGCCGAAAAAAAAACTGCTGCCCAAGCGTTAGATGCCGTAAAAAACGGAGAAGTTTTTTCTCATGAAAAAGCAATGGGCGAAATGAAAAAGAAATATGCTTCTCTTCATAAATAAATGAGCAGAAAGGTAGTTTGGTCTAAATACGCTTTACAGGACTATTCACAAAATATTGACTATCTTATACAAGAGTGGAGCTTATCTGATGCTAAAGAGTTTGTTGATAATGTGGGTGATATCATCCGTATTATAACCAAAATGCCGGAATCTTCCCCGTTTCCGATTATAAAAATATCCGAAAGGCTATTGTGTGCAAACAAACTTCTCTGCCATACATCGTTAATACATCTGAAATAATTTTACTTAGGTTTTGGAACAATAAACAAGCTCCTGAAAAACTGAAATTGTAAAATTGCCGCCCTATGGTTAAGTTTTTAAATAGTGTTTAATTTTTACTCTCCCACAAAAAAAACTTTGCATTGCCAAATTTCAGTTTTTTGGGTGATATACTCGTTTTTAGGCTTAAAATATTAAGTTGTTTATAATCAATAATTTACGTAAAAAACGCCATGTATTTTCATGTATTTTACATGAGAATTTTTGGGTGGAAGAGCAGGCTGTTTTTTTTACCCAAAGCGTAATTAAACTCAATGAGCAATGCGTACGATTTGTTGGTAATTTTTGGGTTATTGAAATTGGGCGGTGGTAAAATTATAACCAACAGAGTGCAGTTGGTTACGCATCAAAATCATCAACTGGTTATATGGTCGAATCGACTTTTTTAACTTGCTGTGCATACGCAACATTTACCATCAAAATAAGCAGTAACAGCGCCTTAAATAAATGTGTTTTAGCAGCCATTAAGTTTAATTGGTGAGTAAAAACGGTGCGCATAAATGTAATAATTGCACTTTGTTTGTAGTTGTCAAAAATAGACTTTATTTAATTAATTTCGTTGGGTACCGTTAATGCCATCTCTTTTTTGGCCATTTATATTTTGTTATTATTTTCCGCTATTTATTTAGCACTTCATTACCAATAAAGCAGCACTCACTTATTTTTTGGATCATTGTAATCTTTTACCAATAGTAAAATATCTCTGTATGTTAAATATCGGTATCCCCATTTTTCAACTAACGCTTTATCATCCCCAAGGAAACTAAGCAAACGGTTTCCATTGGTATAATTTAAAGTGTCGGACAAAAATTTTTCATTTGTACATTTAAGCCTATTTTCTTTATCAATATTAAAGCAAATAATACGATTATCGTCTTTAAGTAAAATGCTTGACCCATCTTGTTTTCTGAGGCCCATGCACGGCTTACAGTTTCTAACTGGCGCTCCTCCGCCCATAGCCGGCATTCCTCCACTCATAACTGATAATCCTGCGCCCGCAATTCCGGCCGGAGAACTGGAGTAATGTACGTTACAAACGCCCTTTGACAATCGTATTCTGCTGCCTTGTTCTAAAATTTCGGCCCAGCCTGTTTGAGTTGCTTGTTCTTTTTTTTTAATGGCCGATGCCGTGTCGGTATAATTCATCCATTTATAATTTTTGCCACCAAAGCCTAAAAAACGTATAGTATCGCTTCCCGGTCCCACTCCGGCACTAAACATAGTTATCAACAGGTTAACCATAATTGTACCTTTTTTTACGTCTTTATCTCTGCGAAATTTAACCTTTACTATTTCATAATAATCCAAGAGTTTAACATCGAGGTATCCATAAACGGTGTCTTTGCTGTTTTTAAAAATAACATACCCCTTTTGCCAGCTTTCCATTTCGTCAACACTTTTATTTTGTAAAACATCCAATTGTTTGTCGGCGGTATTTTGTGCATTGGTTGGCACTTGTACAAAACCCATTAACACAATGGTGGGTATTAAAAATAATTTCTTCATCATTTATTTTATTTCAGCATTGAGTGGTAGTTCTGACGGTATAAATGTAACAAAAACAAAAAAGCCTCTTAAGAGGCTTTTGAAATGAATAAACACGTTGATAATGGTATACAACGAGGACGCCACGTCCGGCGAGGAAACTCTTTTTGCTTATTGTACCGTTGTTCTGTAATTGCCATGATTACCTATCCAGGTACCATTTCTTACCTTTTTCGATCTGCACGAGGTTAACAACATTACCAGTAACACCATTCCTATTATCGTTACATTAGATCCCCTCATTTTTAACTTCCGTTTTTAATTTAACTAACCCCTGTTTTAATTATTCGGCAAAGTTAGTTTTTTTAAAAATTTCAAGCTCTATTTCTTCTTTATTTTTTTGAGGAATTAGTGTTAAATTTTTTCGTGGCAACAAAGGTAACATTTGTGCCCTCGATATTTATCACTTTTAAAAGCCGGTAATTAATTCGGCGGGTTGGTTTTAAACAATGTCACATCGGCATTATACTGTACACTATCTGTTACTTTATAGCTGAATAACATGCGAGCCGTATTCGGATCTATACTGTCGTACTGAACCATGTATTTATCTCCTGCATTATAATTACCGCTTGATGGTACGTTCCACCCATTATGACCATTAAAATAATCGATGTAATAGATCTGATTATTCTCGGTAAAGCTAAAATAGATGCTTTGAGGGCTGGTGTAGGAGTTATATGACTGGATAACACCAATGGCATATTTGGGATCATTAACTTTTACTTCGTCTTTTTTACAGCTTATAAAAAAAACGATAAGAACTGAAGTAATGGCAAGTGTTTTTATCATAGTGGTTAAATGTTTAGTTAATAACCGGCAACATCAATAGTTTATTGTACAAAACGGCTTTGTGTATAATTTTTTGTGAGTAAATATAACAAAATAAAAACCGCTTTTAAAGGCATCTTAAAAATGGTTGATGCCTTTATGAACCTGCGTAGCCATAAGCTATATAAGTAAAGTGCTAAAATAAAAAGTACACTTATTTATATATTTATTTTATTTACTTTTGAAATGGATTTTTAAACAACGCGTAAAAACCAACTTTAATCCTATTGATGATGAGAAATTTTTTAATGTACATGACACTGTTTATGCTTACGCTTGATTGTTTTGGTCAAACAAAAGCTGTTACCGACAAAGGTGAGGAAGTTATTTTGTATGATAATGGCACCTGGAAATCGCTCGAAAAAAAAACCGGATGGGAAACACGGCTCGATACGTTAAAATTTACCAAACCCGCTTCGTCCAAATTTTTGGTAAAAAGTTCGGTGGTTGATAACGGAATATGGCTTGACCCTAAGGTATGGCAATTTAAAAAAGGTAAAGAAGGCGATGCCATGGAATATAAATTTACGCTGACAGGGCAGGATGCTTATGCCATGTTTATTTCCGAACGAACACAAATTCCTTTGAATACCCTGGAAGAGGTGGCCCTTAAAAATGCCGTTGATGCCGCCCCCGATGCCAAACTGATAAAACAGGAGGTAAGGAACATTAATGGATTAACCGTTTATTTGTTGCAAATGGAAGGTACCATATCGGGCATCAACTTTGTGTATTACGGGTATTATTATTCCGACGAAAACGGTACCGTTCAGTTTGTTACATACACGGCAAAAAATTTGCTAAAAAAATACCTTCCCGAAATGGAGAGTTTGTTGAACGGTTTTGTAAAGTTGTAACCCTTGCCTTATAAGCTGTTTTTGCACTGTTAGGTACGCAGCATTATTTCAACTCAAACCTTACCAGTACGCTGTACGACAGTTTTATTTTTTCAAATTCAAAATTGTCATCGTCGTCGTTTTTTGAAAAAGAAAGGCTATTGGCCATTATCCCGTTGCGTGTTCTGCCCCAACTGTTTTCCAACCCCGCATTTTGTTCAAAAATAAAAATGGCCCTGCCAATGCTTTGGTCAACAGCAGTGGTTAAGTATTGTGCCTTTTCTTTGGCTGCTTTTACTGCTTCAACCCTCACTTCCTTTTTAAACTGTATTATTTTTGAATGGTTAAGTTTGCTGATGGTAATGTTTGTAACCCCCATTTTATCAAGCTCCTGAAAAACGTTGCTTACCATTTTAGCATCGTGTACCAATAACTGATAAGTTTTGTTCGCAACCAAACCGTCCTTTTTTAAAATGTACGATTTGTAGTCGCCCGAAAAATCCTGAAGTGCCAGCTCTTTTGATACATCAATACCCAGTGCCTTTAACCGTTCAATCATCAGTTTTTCAACACTTTCAACAGTGCCCTTGCCGCTTATATTTTTTTCGTCAATAATAATGGTCAGGTATATCATGTCAGGAATAATTTCCCGTTCGGCCACCCCCGTTACTTCAATGTAATTTTGGTCAATAAAATTTTTTTCGCCTGTTTGTGCCGTTGCACTGCAAAAAAATAGGGCGCTTACAAAAGTTAAAAATAGAGTTCTCATGTTGTTGAGGTATTATTTATCTAATTCAAAAGTACTTAATTTGTTGCAAGGCTAATAGTTTTTTGAAACATCTAACCTGTGTTAGTTTAAATAACCTTTTGTGACTTAATTGGTAAAAAAACAGTAAAAAACCAGAAATCAATCGCGTTCAAAAAATTTAATAAGGAGTACCTTGTAGTCCTATTAAAAAGCCAAAATTTGGAACCCCCGAAAACAGAAAATATTTTTCATATACAACCAATTCCCTCATTGCCTTTGAAGGAAGAAAGCGGGGTGTTTAAATACCCCCGTCCTCATGACGCGTACATCCGAAAGGCGGAAGAAATAATTGCAGACCATGTTAGCAGCAGCGATTGTTTTTTGTGGGTCATTTATTTTCCACGAACGTTTGAGTTTAAAGTACATTTTGGCAGAAGCACAAATGGCTTCACCGCTTTTTCCATGGAAGTTGAAAAGGAAATTAAAAAAGCCGTGGATTTTTTACGTAACCCACAATAGGTGTTTTTCACGAAGTTGTTTTAAGCAACAATTTTTAATAAATGTTACTTTTGGGGGCTTTGGTACAATTAAAAAATGTTTTCAACATAAATTGTTGAAAAAAAACAGGGGTTTGTTCAAAAAAACAGCCATAAAGCTAATTTTATACAGGTTTAGTCGTACTAATAGTTTATAAATTGCGGCCTCTAAAAATTAAGATATGGGCACCGTAAAATTCAAAAATCAACACCACATCGAAACAATACCCGCCCTGCCTTTGGAAAATAAGGACGGTGTATTTATGTACCCTCACCCGCACGATGTGTACATCCGAAAGGCGGAAGAAATAATTGTTGACAATACCAGTAGTATAGATTGTTTTTTGTGGGTAGTGTATTTTGCCCGTAGCAATGAGTTTAAGATACATGATTTAAAAAGCAGAAAAATATTTATTGGTTTTTCGGTTGAAATAGAAAAGAAAATTAAAAAAGCCATTGAGCTTATCAGGAACGAGCAATTGGCTAATTAAATAATTCATAAGTCAAAAAAGTGGTAAGTCAAGTAAAACAACTATCGACTGATTGACTTACACCTAAGATTTAATTATCGCCCTACCGGAATTGATAACCCTACACCGTTTTTATTGAGAATGATCCCGGCGCGCCTTATGTGTGAGCGGCTTTCAATTATAAAAAAACCGCCGGCAATATCCAGCAGGGTGCCGGCTAGTAATAATCCCGAAGTACCCGAAGATGAACCCGTAGCAGTCCCCCTTAATGCATCGGCAATGGCCACAAGATTTACCAGGGTGCCCACTGCTTCCAAAGTAATACCCGTATAAAAGTGGTCGGAACTTACTATTAATTCGTCGCCTGCCGATCGCTGATGTTTAAGCGGATGGTTAAAAAGGCTCGAATCGACGTTTTGTTGAGCCTTAACTCCCGGGCTCGCAAGTAGTAGAACAATTACTGCTGTTGCTTTCATTGTACAACAAAGTTATTATTAGTTTTAAAACTAACAAAAGCAGTTATACAACAGGATGCCGATTATTGATGTGCTGATGATTCGCGCAGTCATTCTGAACTTATCCTGAATCAAGTTCAGGACCTGTTCAGAATCGGCCTATGGATGAATTTATAAATAGGTTGTGATTTGTAATTTTGAAAATTGTTGATGGCAAAATTATTTACCACCTATAGGAATGGACACTCCCACACCGGTTTTATTGAGCAGGATCCCGGCGCGCTTTATATGCACACGGCTTTCGAGCATAAAACCGGCCCCGGCAACATCGAGCAGGCTACCGGCCAGTAATAATCCGCCCGGACCCGAATTAAGATGGATGACCGAATTGTTTTCGCGTGCTGCATAATCAATAGCAAAAACGTTGAGGAGCACCCCCACTGTTTCTAAAAAAAAGCCGGTGTAAAAATGCTCGGAACTTATTATAAATTCGTCGCCAGCACTTAGCTGCAATTTAGGCGGATGTGCAACCGTACTGGTGTCGGTATTTTTTTGAGCCATAACACCCATGCTTATAAGCATAAGGGCAATTACAAATGTTGTTTTCATCCTGTTACAAAGGTATTATTAGTTTCCGAACTAACAAATGGAATTGTACAGCGCTTGATTGGTTGATGAAACAGTGTGTTGATTAAAGATTGAAGAATTGGAAGATTAAAAGATCGTTTTACCATTAAACTACTTACCAACCGGTATGGTCAATCCCAACCCGTTTCTATTAAATATTATCCCTGCACGTCTGATATGTTCCCTGCTTTCAATAAAAAAAATGGCCCCGGTAAGTTCAAGCAGGGCACCTACAACAAACTCAGGTACTGCGTTGTCGGTATTATTAGTTGTTGATGGGGGAGGGCCGTAATAAGGGTAATTGGGATTATAGCTTGCATTTGCGTTATTATTGGCAACAGCTATCTGAACACCTATAACATCAACAAGTGCGCCGCCCAGCACAAGAGCCAGCCCCGCGTAATAATTATTGGTACTGGCTATTAACTCGTCACCTGCCGATTTTTTAAGTTTTATGGTTTCCTGGAGGGGTTTATCGGCACTCTTTTTATCTTTTGCAGTTTGTGGCGCCTCGTTGATGTATATCGGTTGAGGTTTTTGGTCGTTCCATTTTTGCGCCATGCCCAACGTACACGTTAGCATAAAAGTAATTATTGTTGTTAAACCTAAAAAAAAAGGATGCGCAGTTAAAAAAGTTCTTTTCATATTTTGTTTTATAAAAATGGTAATAAGTTTGTTTGATAAGTATAACGTAAAAAACACCAATGTAGGGGGGGGACGGCTAATGTGTGTACTTTATTTGCCTTATGTAAATAGATTGTGGTGCATTGTTAACCAGTTCAATGGCTTTTACCCAGTTGCCCTGCTTGTCGTATTCGTAGGTATAAGTGTACTTTTTGAGCAAACTGCCGTCGGGTTTGTATTGGTTCCATTCGATTTTATTTCCCTTATCATCGTATTTGCAGGTGCTTTTGCTGCTTAAGGTTCCGTCCTTTTCAAATGCGCTCCATTCAATTTTGTTTCCCGCATCGTCGTATTTACTCGTGCGTTTGTTCATCAGGTCACCAGCCGAATTAAATTCGTTCCATTCCAGTTCGTTGCCCTTGCTGTCGTAAGTAACCGTGTGCTTGTACTTTAACCTGTAAAGTAAACCTCCCGTTTCATTATAATTGTATTCTATCATCAGGTTTGCACTACCATCGTAGGTGTACGTGTGTTTGGACAGTATAACACCTGCGGCGCTGTACAGGTCATCTTCCGTAAGGTTACCCTTGTCGTCATACACAAACGTGTATTTATCAAGCACCGTGCTGTCGGGGTTATACTCGCGCCATTCAATTTTATTACCGGCATCGTTATATATGGCCAAATAGCTGTCCCTAAAATCTTTACTTCGTGTGCCCTTCACCATTCCGCCGAAAATTGTCCAGGCCTCGTACCGGTCCTGCTTTACCTGTGTAGGCTTTCCTTTGAGCCCTTCGCGTTCAATGGTGGTTTTTTGCGGGCCCGTTGTTTGTGCGCTGCCGTTATAAACAAACAACAGAATAAGCAATAACAACGGCACTGATGTTTTTATGTACATAAATGTAGAGGCTTTTTACACGTTAGCCGGTTCGTAAATTTAATTAATTTTACATACGTTCGCTTTCCGCCGCTAAAAATAATATTAGAAAAGGTTCTCCGAAAACAGAAACAGGTGTTCCTATAGATAGAATAGCACCTGATAAAAAGTTAGAAAATGATTTTATAAAATTACTTAAAACAATACAATAAATTATTCATTCATTTCTTCTATTGCTTCTTCATCAAGTTCGTCAATTGGTTGTGGCTCGAAATATGGAGTATAGATATGTTTTATATAAATATTCTAATATCCCAATATAAATTTCTTATTATTTCTTTCATATTCATAAATATCACCTAACCCACAAAAAATCAATCTTGTACCATGTTTAATTTTTTTTAATTATTTAACAAATGGGTGTTTGTGATTCTCAACTCGTTTTGGAATGTGTGTGTTGACCAACCTGTAACCAATTAAAATAAAATTTACGCACAGTTGCGCGCTTATTGCCCAAAGCAAATTATTTTATGGCAATATGTTTTTTAAGGGTTGTTACCCTGGAGTTGCTTGTGGCCGGGGATATTAAAAGCACATAAAACAAAATGAAAAAGCCTGAAACGCGAAGGTAACCAGAGATAGCGTAAGAATTAAATAAAAGAAGAAAGTGACTATTGCTGTTTTATTTTTTAAGCGGATCAACATTTGTTTATCGGTCAATTATATAAAATGAATTTGAATGCGTATATCAAAAGTACATGTAGTTGCACCTTATTTGCAATACGTTTTTATACGTTATTTATTACCGTTTAACATATACTGTACCACGCTCCGTTTTTTTAATCAATTAACAGTTGGTGGGCAGGTACAATAAAGTAAGGGGGTGATACTTATGTTGTTATATTGGTAACTGATGACCATTGGTGTAAAAAGTGGTAACGTATTTTAAATAAGTTCGGTCGTAACGCAGTATTATTCCACAAACACCCTGTCCTTACCGTCGAACAGCGGAGCCTGAACCGACAGTATTTTCATTGGAATTGTTGATGTTACTTTTACCGAATGCACCGTGTTTTTTGGGATAAATACAATATCGTCTTTTTTTATCGTAATTGTTTTTTCACCCAACAGCAGTTCCCCTTCGCCCTCCAACACATACACGTGTTCGCTGTGTAAAACGTGCTTGTGTTTTTTTACCTCCTTTTTTATAAAAATAACAAAACTGCTTGCCAACGAATCGGAGGCAATAGGCCTTACATAACTATTTTCATAGCTCGGAGGTGCTTTAATGGTGTCTAACAATTGAACACTTTGCGCCTTTACCAGCAGCGGGACTAAAAATAAAAACGGTACAATAATTTTTTTCATAAGGATGGGTAATGGATAAGCAAATGTAAAAAAAAGTGATGTGAGTAGGAGTAACAATATTTTATAACTTTGGATGTAACGCGCCGGGTAGTATTTATTACACGGTGGGCGCTGTTGCTTATGGTAACCATACGCTACAAATGTAAAAATGGCAATGGACAACGACCTAAAATATAAAATGGTGAAGCCGGATAAAGCGCTTTCGGACTTTGTAGAAAGCTTTTGGTGCCTGCGCAACCCGAGTGATACCGATAAAGAAACCATAGGCTTGCCCGACGGCCTTATTGATGTATTGCTGTTTAAATCGGCCACCGAACCTTTTCGTATGGTGCAGCTTGGCGGGCTAACCCAACACGAACAAGCTATAGTACCGGCTAATTGTTGGATGTGTTGCATTAGTTTTAAACTGCCTGCGGTGGAATATATTTTTCACGAACCCATTGCCGACATTGTGAACAGCGGCAAATTTTTGCCGACCGATTTTTGGGATTTTGACGAAAATGATTTGAACGACTTTGAGCTTTTTTGTAAAAAAGCTTCCAAAAAAATAGGGGAGCTTTTGCCCCAAAAAATGGACGAGCGAAAACAAAAACTGTTTCAATTGATGTACGCCTCCAAAGGGGCTATAACGGTAAACGAACTTTCGGAAAAAGCAGCCTGGAGCAGCCGCCAGATCAACCGGTATTTTAACCAGCAATTCGGTATTTCGTTAAAAGCGTATTGTACTATATTGCGCTTTCGTGCATCGCTGGAACACATTGCACAAGGAAAACTTTTTCCCGAACTGAATTTTACCGACCAAAACCACTTCATCAAACAAATAAAAAAATTTTCGGGCGTTGCACCTAAAGAATTATCTAAAAATAAAAACGACCGATTTATACTATTATCTGCATTGTCGCAACAGTAGTTTTGTATCTTCATTTAACAGTTTATAACATGATACAAAACAAACAACTGGCAATAATTGGTGGCGGACCTGCGGGGCTTACACTTGCCCGGCTTTTACAACTTAAAGGAGCAAAGGTAAAGGTATATGAACGTGATGTTAACCGCGATGTTCGTGTACAAGGCTCTACGCTGGATTTGCACCCGGGAACCGGCCTTGAAGCAATGAAACGCGCCGGCTTGCTCGACGAATTTTACAAACACCACCGCCCCGTTGCCAGCAAAATGCTGTTGGTGGACAGGGGGCTGAACGTGAAGTTTGACGACCACGATTTTGCCGAAATTACGGCCGAAACCCGCCCCGAAATTGACCGTGCACCCTTGCGCGATATATTGTTGAATTCGCTGCAACCTGATACTGTGGTGTGGGACAGCCATTTCGTTTCGATGGAAAAACAAAACAACGGCTGGCTCCTGCACTTTAAAAATGAAAGGACTGCCTATGCCGATATGGTAATTGCCGCCGACGGCGCCAACTCAAAAGTGCGGCCGTATTTGAGTGATGTAAAACCTATTTATTCGGGCGTTACATTGATAGAGGGCAATATTTATTATGCCCAAAAAAATGTGCCCAACCTTTTTGAATTTGCCAAAGGCGGTAAAGCGATGGCGTTTGACAACGAGCAATTCATAGGCTATGGCACCAAAGGCGACGGTTCCATTATGTTTGTGGTAAATTTTAAAACGCCTGAAAACTGGCTGGCACAAAGCGGTATTGATTTTAAAAACAAAGCGCAGGTGCTGGCGTGGTTTAAAAAAGAATTTGCCGGCTGGAGCGATAAGTGGCACGAATTTTTTACCGCCGCCGATGTGCAGTTTATTCCACGCCCGCAATACTATTTTCCGCTTAACCAAACCTGGCCAACGCAGCAAAACCTTACCATGCTTGGCGATGCCGCTCACCGTATGCCACCGTATGCAGGCGAGGGCGCCAACGTGGCCATGCAGGATGCTTTTGAACTGGCCGAATGTTTAACAGGAAATGAATTTACCGACATTACAACTGCCATTGC
>Ga0206810_1032_pt1 | contig 24656 bp, 13 predicted proteins | sample Alteio_BWOrgCont_56_FD_152889 | JGI IMG/M metagenome (GOLD analysis project Ga0206810, IMG submission 152889) | Enriched cells from forest soil in Barre Woods Harvard Forest LTER site, Petersham, Massachusetts, United States -... | ecosystem: Environmental > Terrestrial > Soil > Temperate forest >...
TCAATGGCCGCTTTCTCTCGCAGTCGACTACGGGCGTCCAACGTTATTCTGCCGAAATGGTGCGGGCCATCGACGCACTGCTCGCCTCACGCGAGGCGCCGGCGGCGCTATGCGAGGCCGAGTGGGAGATCCTGGCGCCACCGGATACCAGTTCCGCGCTTGACCTGACCGAAATCCGGACGCGCAAAGTTGGCAGGCGAACCGGCCACGCGTGGGATCAGATCGACTTGGCTCGGGCTGCGTGGGGCGGGGCTCTGCTCAGCTTCGCAAATTCGGGACCCATTGCTCACCCGGATCACCTGGTCGTCATTCATGATGCCCAGGTCTTTCGGCGACCCGACTTTTTCAGCCTAGCGTATGGATCCGTCCATCGCACGTTGGGTTATCTATTAGCGCGCACCGCCACGATTGCGACCGTTTCGGAGTTCTCCCGACGCGAACTTGCCAGCGTGCTCCGACTGGCACCTTCGGCGATTCCGGTATTTCCGAACAGCGCGGAACACTTTGCGGGGACTGCTCCCGACTATGCGGTGGTCGGCTCCCTGGGATTGGCGCCGTATCGGTTCTTTCTGTCGGTGGGATCGCTGACGAAGAACAAGAACGTTTCCCTCGCAGTTCGTGCCGTCAAGAAACTAGACCGTCCAGAGTTGCCGCTCGTGGTCGTGGGCGGTGAGAACAGCAAGGTCTTTAATGATGCGCCGGCCGCCAAGCAGGTCGGGGTGGTGACGGCCGCGCGCCTACGCGATGCCGAAATTGCCGCGCTTTATGCCCGCGCCGCAGCCTTCGTCTTCCCTAGTCTGTATGAAGGCTTCGGGGTACCGCCGCTCGAGGCCATGGTATTCGGGTGCCCCGTAATAGCCAGCACCGCCGAAGCGGTAAGGGAAACCTGTGGGGATGCGGCGACCTATTTCGACCCGTTGGATGTGAATGGGCTGCATCAGCGCCTGCTCGAAAGGATAGCGGCCGGGCGAATCTCCAACGAAGAGTTGGCCAGACAGCGGGCTCGGCTTGCGAACTACTCGTGGCGAAAATCGGCGGCCGCGGTGCTCCGATACGTTGACGGAATGGCAACGGCGACGCGCCCGCAATACCAGATAAGCAACAGGCAGGTTGAAGGTGAATAAAATGATATGCAGATCACACTTTGTGCTGCCATATGTTATGGATGAGTGTTATGTTATCACTACGAAGGGGTCGGCGGGCGGTTGGTTAGCTGCTAGTCTGACAGGATTGGACCATGAAGATACTGCACGTTGCGGAAACGGTCCGGGGCGGGATTGCCACTTACTTTAACGAGCTTCACCCGCGACAACGCGCCAGCTTCGGCAGCGACAACGTCTATTACGTGGTGCCGTCAGACCATCGAAATGATCTAACAGGGATCGAAGACGCGCAGATCACTGTTTTCCAACGAAACGGCCGTAGCCTTTCCGGTCTGTGGCAAATGGCGGTGACCACGCTGCAGCAAATTCGTCAGGCGAAGCCTGATGTCGTCCACATTCACTCCACGTTCGCCGGTTTGGTGTTGCGCCCGCTGCTGCTGCAGCATCGCGGCCGCGGACCGCGTGTGGTGTATTGCCCCCACGGTTGGGCTTTCTCGCGCAAGACTTCGCGCCTGAGCCACGAGATAACGAAGTTCGTCGAGCGAATTCTCGCGCAAGTGACAGATCAAATAATCTGCATTTCGACCGATGAGCTGAAGGCGGCCGACGCGGCGGGCATCGCACGCAAGCGCTTGACGCTGGTTCACAACGGCCTCTCGACGCAGCGCCAACGTCCCGCTGGCGAGCGAGCAAACTGGTCGACGCGTAAGACAAAGGTTCTGTTTATCGGCCGTTTGGATCGGCAAAAGGGTGCCGATGTCCTCATCGAAGCGGCGCGAAGCCTCACCGACGTGATTGACGTCCGCATCATCGGCTCGTCGGTCGTCGGCAAGCGGCAGGACGTCGTGCTTCCGGCCAACGTTTCGCTGCTTGGTTGGAGAGAGCGTGGGCAGATCGAGGCACATCTGCAGGAAGCAGATTTGGTGGTTGTCCCATCGCGTTGGGAAGCATTTGGCTTGGTGGCACTCGAGGCGATGCGCGCGTTCAAGCCGGTCATAGCCTCTCGGGTCGGAGCCTTGCCGGAGATCGTTGAGGACGGCGTAACCGGAGTTCTTTGCGAGGCCGCTTCCGTACAGGCCCTGGTGACGGCTCTGCGGCAGGCGATCAAGCTCGACCTGCCGAAGGTAGGTCTCCGTGGATACGAACGCTTCCGACGTATGTACGATGTGGCCGCGACGCATCAGGGTCTAAGCAAAGTGTACTCGAATCTGGGCGGACGCCGCGATGCGGTCTCGCAAGAGTTGGTGGTGCTGCGGTCCTCGGTCTCCGACCACTCTGCCTAATAGGGCGGCGCTCGACTCGTTTGAGTCGGCGCGTGTCGATCGAGCTCAAAAGAAGGTCCGTACCCGCCAAGCGCGGGACGCCAGCAGCGTCACTATCGAAGCCGTGATAAAGATCACCATGCCGACCAATCCGCCATAGTGGGCGGCCAACGGCAACAGAATGGCGTAGCCGATCACCATCGTGATATTGCTGCCGGCGATGAACTGATCGTCGTGGACGCTGGTCAACACATTGCCCAGGCCGATTGAGATCGCTGCAAGCCATTGATTGCCGGCCATGGCGAAGGAAAGCCAGAGATAGGGCCGCATCTCGTCGCCCTTGATGAGCGTTGCTGCCAGCGCGCCCGCGACCGCCGACAGCCCGCACAGGAAGAACCCGTAGGCGGCGACGCGTTGGGTAAAGCGCTTGGCCAACCGAACCCAGTCAACATGGCTGTGCTCCTTGGTGCGGATCCGCACCAAATCCGGTGCTTCCGCCTGGATCGTGCCTGCTGCCGTCAGTGTCAGCGCCGCATTGGCGAAGGCCCAGAAAAAGCTGTAGGCGCCGACTTCGCGCAACCCGAGAAAGAGCGCGATGATGTAACGATCCAGGTTCACCGACATGGCGTTGGACAGATCGTTGATGAAAATATACCAGCCCTTCCGAGCGGTGGTGATAAAGCGCCCGAAGGAGACGGGGGTGGTCAGAAGGCCACGTCCGGCCCATCGCCACAGGACCACCATCGCTCCGGCGTAGCCGATCAAGTTGAAAGCGATCCAGATATCGAAGATCGTTTTCAGAGAAATGTCGAATCCGAAAGCGAAGTAGCCGATGAATATGATCGGCGTCCAGGCGGAGGATCGGAAGAAATATAAGAGACTGGCGAGGATGGTCCGTTGGACTGCGTTGAAACTGATCTGAAAATCGTACCCCACCACCTCGAGGCAACAGAGGCTCGCAATAGCGAGCACCAGTGAAGGGGATTGCATTCCAAGCCAAATCCAGGCCGGCAGCAGGATTATGCAGGCTGCGCTGCAGAGCGCCGCCGACAGTACAATCCGATCGCGCAGAACGAGGCTTGCGTCGGCCAGCGGCATGTGAACCAGATCGCGCGCCAGGAAATAGTTGATGCCGAGCCCGAGAATCGCCGGCGCGGGCCCCAGGAGGGACTGTGCCAAGCCGTATGCGCCCACGCTTTCCAGGCCCATGTGACGCGTGATGAACAGGATCAAAATAAAGCGCAGCAATATCGATGTCGCCCGCAGGCCCGAATTGGCCAAGGACGTAATGTTACGCTCGAGGAAGTTCGATATTGATGCCATCACATCGCCGAAGCGCCCGTTCCGCTCGCCTCGACCCGGTTCAGATTTCGGTTGACCGGGTGCCGGCGAGCTCAAGCCGGCTCGCGATGGATCGGCTCCAGGTGTCTCATTGATAGCGGTCATTGTTAAGCAGGCACCCGAGACGGTCGATCTCGACAGGCGGAGGTTTGACTCTAGCCGGCCGGCGGAGTGTGCGAGATTCAGTTGAGGGAGGTAAACGAAGGTACCATCACGCGGAACCATCACGCGATGGGCCGCATCAGAACTTGTCGATCCACCGCGCGGGCACCACAACTGAAGTGAACCCTCCCGCTCATTCGTGCCCCCGGATTGCGTTCAACAAAGCCTCAAAGAATGCCGTCTAGTGCCTCCCTTTGGAAACAGGGAACTAGCGAGCGTTCTCCCGCCCTTACGGATCTAAAGGCTGGGAGCACTTGCTCGCGCTCTCGCAATCGACATCAGGTGCTCCAGAGATTCGTCGCCGGTATGGGTCGACGCCGCCGGCGATCGCCCTACGCATGCATAGGCGAAGCCGTGTCGGCTCATGTCTTCCTGGCGATAAATGTTGCGCAGGTCCACGACCACCGGGCAGGCCATCAGGTCCCGTAGCCGCTCGAAATCGAGCGCGCGAAATTGTTCCCATTCCGTGGCGATGACCAGAGCGTCGGTGCCCTCGGCGCAGTCATAGGCGCTTTCGCAATAGGTAACATTGTTCAGCACCAGTTTTGCCTGTTCCATGCCGGCGGGGTCGAAGGCGCGTACACGAGCACCCATGTCCTGAAGTGCAGTTATCAACGCCCCTGAAGGTGCGTCCCGCATGTCGTCCGTATTCGGCTTGAAGGTCAAGCCGAGAACTGCAACGGTCTTGCCGCGCAACACGCCACCGAACATGGCGGAAACCTTTCGCGCCATCGCCCGCTTGCGGGTGTCGTTGACCGAGGCGACCGCTTCCAGAATTCGCAATGGCACATCCTGGTCTTGCGCCGTCTTGATCAGCGCGCGAACATCCTTCGGGAAGCAGGAGCCGCCGTAACCGGGGCCTGCGTTCAGAAACTTTGGTCCGATCCGATTGTCCAGGCCGATTCCACGGGCGACTTCCTGCACGTCGGCGCCGACCTTCTCGCACAGATCCGCGATCTCGTTGATGAACGTGATCTTGGTCGCCAGGAATGCGTTGGCCGCATACTTGATAAGTTCGGCGGTGCGTCGCCCGGTGTAGAGAATGGGAGCCTGGTTGAGACTCAATGGCCGATAGATCTCGGCCAAGACCTTTTTGGCGCGCTCATCATCGGTGCCGACCACAATTCTGTCGGGATGCTTGAAATCGTGGATCGCGGCGCCTTCGCGCAGAAATTCCGGATTGGACACCACAACGGCTTCCGCGTCGGGGCGGGAGCTGCGGATGATGTGCTCGACCTCATCGCCGGTGCCGACCGGCACCGTCGACTTGGTGATGACCACCGTGAAGCCCTCGATCGCTGCAGCGATCTCGCGTGTTGCCTCATACACATACGACAAATCGGCATGACCGTCGCCGCGGCGGGACGGCGTGCCGACCGCGATGAAAACTGCGTCTGCGGTGCGGACCGGCTCAGCCAGCGTCCGTGAAAAGAAGAGCCGAGCCTCCTTCACATTGGAGCGGACCAAGTCCTGCAGGCCTGGCTCGAAAATCGGGATTTCGCCCCGTTCGAGCGCCTCGATCTTGGCAGCATCCTTGTCGACGCAGACGACGTGATGGCCGAAGTCGGCAATGCAGGCTCCCGACACCAGACCAACATAGCCGGTCCCGATCATCGCGACGCGCATAAGCCGTGCCCCTCCACCTCAGGTCGATTACCGCCAACAGATCAATGTTGCGACGCAACATAACATCATATATCGCGCGGTCATGTCTAAAAGATGAGCATTTCGTTTCGCCATTGAGAATCAGTTGACGTTGTGGGGTCGGCACGCCCTACCGCGGGACAGGTGGCTGGGAGAAGCCGCAATATGACACCGAACCGAGCGGTTCATAAGGAATAGAGGTAAATTCATAAAGGAATATTAGATCGTGGACTGTACTTAGGCGCCCAGGAGGCCGCGCAAATGTTCACAGTCTTCAGCCTGCTCTTGGGGATGTTGCTTGGTCAGCGCTTTCGGGTTCTCAGCATCGTGCCCGCTATCGCCTTTCTGCTCGCCCTTTCGATTGGCATGGGCATTGCTTACGGTTGGTCATTTGCGACTGTGCTTCTTTCGGCGGGTGCCGGGATACTGGGCCTGCAGACAGGCTATCTCGCGGGCATTGGAATTCGCTATGTCGCAACGTTGCCGGGTGGTAGCCGTCGGATCCTGCCCGCTTCGATGGCGGCGCCGCATGACTATCTCGTGACAATCGCGACCAAGCCGAGCAACAAGTACTGAAGTACAGTTTTCAGGTATTATAATGTAGTTTCCTGGAGTTGCAATAAAGTCACGGCACGAATATTCCTGTCGCACCTTTTTGAAACAGCGTGACTCCCTCCCATCCACGCTGCTACGTTCCGCGCCAAGGGCTCAATAGATTTGCGGTGTAGCGCCACAAACGTTGTAGCGTCACTTATTTTGTAGCGTAATGGGCCCACGGGTCCATTGAGCGGGGGATGGGGGCCTCCAGGCCATGCGACTAGTGGCAGTCGTAGTCCTGACTCTGCTTACCGGGTGCGCCGGTTTCACGCCGCAGGATGCGCCCAACTCTGCCTCCGTGTACAATCACGCGGCGCTGACGACTGGTTCGGCGCAGCCGGTGCCTTATGCATTGATACCGATCAACCCGGATGTGCTGCACGCTGCCAACGCGCTCACCGAGAATTCGGGTGGCGTGTTCGGCAAAATGCGGGGCGGTGACTACCGAGACGTGACCATCGGGGTGGGTGACATTGTCGCGGTGACTATCTTCGAGGCTCAGTCGGGCGGGCTTTTTATTCCGCGCGAGGCTGGGGCCCGCTCAGGCAACTTCATCGATATTCCGCACCAGCAAGTTGATCAGGCCGGAAACATAACAGTTCCCTATGCGGGGGCCATCAAGGTCGCGGGGCTGAGCGCCCGTGCGGTTTCCGATATAATCCGCGAGCGCATCAAGGATCGGGCAATTGATCCACAAGCGGTCGTCTCGGTTGTGGAGCAGCGCGGAAATCAGATCAGCGTGCTCGGTGAGGTCAACACGCCTCTGCGCTTTGGCGTTGATCCGGGCGGTATACGGGTGATGGGCGCGATCGCGCGCGCGGGGGGCCCGAAATATCCCTCGTATGAGACAAAGATCACGATTAAGCGCGGCGGGCGCACGTATGCCGAGTCGATGAGCGCCGTTGTGCACCATCCCAGCGAGGACGTGCTCCTTGCGCCCGGGGATGTTATGTATGTGTCACGTGAGCCGCGGTTCTATTTGGCGCTGGGATCGACCCCTTCGCCGGGCTCCATTGGCGGGACCAATGACCGTCGCTTCACCTTTGAGAACGACGAGATGAGCTTGGCCGAGGCGCTTGCCAAGGCCGGAGGCCTGGACGGCACGCGCGCCGACGCCAAATCTATGTACGTTCTGCGGCTCGAGCCCAAGACGCTGCTGCAACAGGCCGGCGTCCCGGTCGATCAATTTCCAGCCGCCACCGTACCGACCGCCTATCAGTTCGATTTGAGCAAGCCGGACGGGATGTTCTTCGCTGATGGATTCAAGATCCGCAACCGCGATGTCATCGTGGTCGCGGAATCTCCGTCCACGGAGATCATCAAATTCATGAACACGCTGATCGCGGTTTCCGGTGCCGCCGACAGTGCCACCACTGCGGCTGTTAACGTCCAAACTCTGACCCATTGACAGCAGACCGCGTCACGTTTGCGGGGGCCGACGGGATCGGGCGGAGTTGTTCGCCCGCGCCGAGCTTTCTTGCTGCGGCTTAGCCTTGATCATCGGCCGTAACATCAAACGTAACATGGTACCGGACGCGGGCACTCGGATGGTTGGGTCTTGCCATCATCATCCCCTTATTTATAGTGCTCAATGTTAGTTACGCCCTTTGACAACCTTGCTCAGATTGAGCGGACAGGTTGCGACGCTGGCGCTTAGAAACAAAGGCAGTGCCGGTAACCTGCCGCAGTCATCCGGGTCAAAATGGAACATTGTTGGCTATGCGGGCCAACCGGAGACCTGCCGACGCTCATTGCCATCGCGTTGTTTGCAAGGGTTGCCGCGGCGGCGCAATCGTCAAAAGGAATTCAGCCAAACCAGCGCGCGCAGCGCTACGCGCGAGCATGCCGTCAGGTTTCCATACCGTGCTGAAACAAGGACGGCCGTCTGTGTTTGCACGGCGGTCCTGCTCACACGGCTGCCGACCGGTGTGAAGGGCTCAGTTCCAAATTGCGAGTTCGCTCGGTGCGGTAGCGGGAACGGTAGCGCGGCGGCAGGACGAGGGGCGCGACCAAATTGTTGATGCGAGGAATCCTTTGAAGATCTTGTTCCTAAACTCGATGTACCCGCCGGAGATCGTCGGCGGAGCGGAAGTTTCGGTGTCACTTTTGGCGGAGGCATTGGTTCGTCGCGGCCATGAAGTCGCCACCGTTTGCCTGCACAAGGGGAAGTCCGACGTGGTCGACGAGCTAAAGGGAGTGCGCGTCTATCGACTTCCTATCGAGAACATTTACTGGCCATTTGGAGATGAGCGGAAGCGGCCGCCGTTGCAGCGCCTGATTTGGCACTTGCGGGACACTTGGAACAGCAAGGCTGCGCGTCGCTTCGGCGAGATTCTGGACACCGAGAAGCCGGACGTCGTTCACACCAACAATCTGACGGGATTTTCGGTGTGTTCCTGGCTGGAGGCGCGCCGCCGTAAAATTCGTATTGTGCACACCTTGCGCGACTACTCGTTGATCTGCAAACGCTCCATGCTTTTTAAGAACGGGCATACCTGCTGGACTCGCTGTGTGAGCTGTGCCGCGATGACCGCACCGAGCCTCTATAGTTGTCGCATGGTCGACGCCGTCGCCTCGAACAGCCGTTTTGTTCTCGAGCGCCATATCAAGTGCGGCTACTTCCAGGGCGTGCCAAGGAGAGTCATCTACAACATCGCCAATCTCGACGAGCGCAGCGGTGTTCCGCGGTCGGTGTCATCAGATCTCGTTTTCGGGTTCATCGGTCGCGTCGAGTTGGAGAAGGGTATCGATATCGTTCTCAAGGCCACCGAGCTACTGCCTGATAGCGGTTGGCGATTGAAGATCGCGGGCAGGGGAATGGAGGGCTATGTTCGCGACCTGAGGAAGAAGTATCAAAGCTCGCGAATTGATTGGCTCGGCTTCACGCGCGGACAGGACTTCTACGCGGCAATCGATGTCTGTGTTGTCAGCTCTGTTTGGCCAGAGCCGTTGCCGCGGACGTTGATCGAAAGCATGGAGGCAGGACGACCGACTATCTGCTCCACAGCTGGAGGAATTCCGGAAATATCGGACATGTCAGCCTTGATCGGTTCTTACGAGCCGAATGATTACCAAGGCCTAGCTGCGCTCATGATGAAAGCGATTGGGGAGTCGCGGCGATGGAAGGAAACTCACCCAATGCAGCCGTCCTTCGCAGAGAAGTTCTCGCCGGATGCAATCGTTAACCAATATTTGGAGCTTTACACAAGCAAAGATTTAAAGGTAATTAAAATTTGAAATGACAGGAGGCCCTTTTCGAAATGTGCCTCAAAAGAGACAGATTCGATGCGGGTGTTGATTACCAGTGCGATCTACCCGACACCAGAAGCACCCAAAGTGGTGGGCGGCGCGGAGATATTCGTGCGCCGTCTTGCCGAGCATCTAACGGAACAAGGAGACGTCGTCGAGGTAGTCAGGGCAGCCCCAAAGGGCGCTCAAGAGAGGGTCGAATGCAACGGCGTGAGCGTGTATTCAGCCTCTGTGTTCAACATCTACCGACCTTTCACCAAACAGTGGGTCGCGCCGATTCGCGGAATATGGCACGCGGTCGAAGACTGGCAGCGGACCTCGGATCTGGTCTCGGACCGCATACGGGCATTCAAGCCGGACGTTATGCACTCCAACAATCTGTCCGGGTTGACGACGGCGGTTTGGGCGGCAGCGAACAAACAGCAAGTCCCGATCGCGCATACGCTTCATGATTACTATCTGACCTGCCCGCGGTGTTCGCGTTTCTCCATGGGGCACGCCTGCAAGCAGACGTGCCTGAGCTGCAAAATTTTGACCGTCAACCGCCGACGGGCCGCGGATGCTGTGAGCGCGGTCGTCGGCGTGAGCCAGCGCATCGTCGATATCCACGTGGATCTCGGGCTCTTCCTCGGCACTCCGGTTCGCACCGTCATCCCCAATGCCTCGGTCATCGCCTCTCCGCTCCCTGCGGCAGAGCGCGTGAATGGAGTGGTGACCTTGGGATTCATCGGGCGTCTGACCGAGGAAAAGGGAATATTCAATCTCGTTCGCGCCGTCGCGGAATTGCCGCCCGATCGGTTCAAGCTGATGATCGCGGGCCACGCCAGCGAAAGCGAGCGAAAGAAGATCAGAGCCATGGCGCCGGAAGCGCGCATCGAATTCTTGGGCTTCGTCGCGCCAGCCGAATTCTACAAGCAGGTTGAGATCGTCATCGTGCCTTCCATTTGGGAGGAGCCGGATCCACTGGTCGTCGCCGATGCAATCGCGTCGGGCAGGCCGCTTCTTGGTACGCCGCTTGGCGGCATTCCCGAAGCCATCAAACGCGGCGGCGCCGGCTGGCTTACGCCACCGGATCCGGCGTCGCTCTCCCTGAGTATTCGCAAGATCTTGGCGGATCCCGAACAACTGCAGGCAATGAATCTGCGATCGATGAACAACGCCGCCAAGTGGACCTTTCCGAAGGCCGTGGCGGCCTATCGAGATGTCTTCAAGCGCATCGCGTCCCGGCCCGGCGCGAGCACGTCCTCGGTGACGTCGTCGCTCTTGACTTAGTCGTGATCGAATTGAAGTCTGGCCTCGAAAGAGGGCCGGATCGTCCTGCATGCTAAGCATAGCGAAGAGCAAGTCTGATCGAGCTCCCAAGCGGAGGTTCAAGAGTACGGATTCAAGGGAGAATTCAGGAGAAGGGGCCGACTTCATCATTTGGCTGGGCGCAACGGGCTGCGGGGCTCATATCCACGGTATAGGATTGCGAGCCCGTGTCGCGCGCGCGCCTGCGGTGTTTCCCGTCGTGGACCACTGGGCCTCGATGTGGGCGTCGATGCCCGCTGACAAGATATGACGCGCCTGTTTGCCCTCGTCAGCTATGCCTATCAAAGCGTAGTCGCGATCGCTCTCATATTTGCGGTGAGCCATATCCTCGCGCCCGCCGCTTATACCGCCTTCTCGCTCGCGGTGGCTTCGAGCCAGCTCCTTTGCGTGCTGATGTTCGAGTGGCTGCAACTCGCGGGTGTTCGCTTTCTGGCGCCCGCGAGAGGAGGCGACGCAGCGCGTTTGCGATGGTCGTTATTGGTCGGTGCGGGGATGAGCGCCGTCGGGTTGCTTCTGGTTGGCGGATTGGCCGGATTGGCCAGTCCGCTGTCTCCCGCGCTCGTTGTGATTGGTCTTGCACTGGCGATCTTGCAGGGATTTGCCGACCTGCAGTTCATGATGGTCCGCGTTGCCGGGCGCTTGGGCGCGGCCTCGCTGTTGATGATTGTGCGTGCGAGCCTGTTGCTCGTCGGAGGTGTTGCGGGTGCGTTTCGCGGCGATGCCGCCCCCGCCCTGCTGGGATTGGCCTGCGCTCAGGGCATCGGTCTCGTGTTGGGTTGGCTCGCTCACGCCTCGTCGTTGCAGATCGCGCCGCGAGATCTTCTGAAGACTCATCTGGCCGGCTTCTGCCGGTACGGCATGGTTGCGGCGGGCGCATCGGTTATTCACCTGTCGGTGCCGGTGATGCTTCGCTTTCTGGTGATAGGTCGTATAGGGGACAGCGGACTTGCAAGCGCTGGCTTTTCGATGGCCCTCGACGTGCTTCAGCGGCCTTTCAACGTGCTGGTTGCCGCCATCCACACCGTGAACTATCCGGACGTGGTGATTCAGTTTGAGCACGGTACCAAAGAGAGCGCTAGAACGACCGCGGCGAGACTGTTTGAATTCGAGATATGTTCCACTGCCCTCATGCTTGGCGGAATCATCGCATTTTTGCCCGACGCCGGTCGCCTGTTCGTCCCGGGCGGGATCTTGCCGAGCTTTCTCCTGACGGCGCCGGCGGCGACCGCGTTCTACTTCTTACACACCCAGCTGCAGACGACAGTCGCGGTTGTCCCCCACCTGCAGAAGTCTGCTTTGCGCCTCGTGGTGATAGCGACCTTCCAGTTGCTCGCCACCGCCGCGATAGCGGCGTCCGCGCTGGCGCTGGGCGCGACTCCGGCCGAGACAATCGCGCTGGCCGCCTGCGCTACGGCCTCAATCATCCTGCTCGCCGGTAAGCCGACGCTTCAATTCGGCGCGACGCCGCGCCCTCTCCTGATGGGAGTGACGGCGGCCGGTACCACCTTGATAGGAGCGCTTTCCGCTTTGCCGTCGTATTCGTTGGCGTGGTTGCTAGGCAAGGTTGCCCTTGCGGGAATATTGACGGCGATCATCGCCTGGCAGGGCGACTTGCTGATGACGGGCAAGCGCAGGAGCGCCAGTCACCCCGATGACAACGATCGGCAAGGCGCGTCGCTGAGCGCGCCGCGGGCGCCTGAAATCCCTTAGGTCTGCGAAAATCCGTAGACGCCGAGCGTCCGCTCGACCATCGAGCCAACTCCAAAGAACTCGCGGGCGCGCGCAACACAATTGCCTGCCATCGTCTCGCGCAACGTTCCGTCGGTCAGCCGCTCGATCGCCTGGCTCAGCGCATCGATGTCCTCGAACGGAACAATAATTCCCGTCTTCCCCTCGATGATCTGATCAGAAGCGCCGCCGCTCGGAGTGCGAACAGGAACAAGCCCGGTAGCCATCGCCTCGGCAACACCGAGCGCAAAGCCCTCGAATCGGCTGGGAAGGACGAACAAATCGGCCGCCCATAACGCTTCCCGTACTTCGGGGACAAAACCGAAAAACCTGAACGTCTCCTTATCCCGCTCGTCCCCACCATAGGCGAATGACTTCATCTGCTCCTCCCGCCCGCCGCTTCCAACAAAGAGGCAGCGCAATCTGGGAGCCAGATCTTGACGACGGCCGCGAAGCTTTCGAGCCGCTTCGATCAACAGATCGTGGCCCTTGTTCCATGCCAAGCGCCCGACCAGCAGGCAGGCGAACTCCTCCTTCGCCAGTCCGAATTCCTCGCGCGCACGCAACCGCTCCTGGGCGGATGGTGGATGGAAGTGCATGGTATCGACGGCGCCATAGATTATCTCCAGGCGTCCTCGCCGAAAGTAGACGTATCGACCGAGCTGGCGACGCGTTTCTTCGGAAAGAACAACCAGCTTTTGCGGGAGGAATACGTTGAGAAAAGCAATTTGCTTGACGTTGAAGTCGGCCTTGGGTGCCGTCTTCACCTTCTGCAGGTTGCCCAGCACCGACGGATGATAGGTTGCCACGACCCGGGCGCCGGTGGCCAGACCGAGCAGCTTTCCCCACATCAGCATGCCCAGGCCATGAACGTTGATGACGCTGATGCTGTTCTCTCTGATTATTCGGTAGACGAGGCGAAGGCCCGAAGGCGAGGGCAGCTTTCCGATATGCGGAAATACGTGCCATTTCGCTAGCGCTGCCGAGATCCTTTCGCGCTTCGCCTCGGAGTTCGCATCCGAATCGACCTCGCCCGAGACCAAGTGAATATTGATACCCCGCGCCTTTAGGCCGGTCGCAAGTGTCTCAATGTAAGAGGAAATGCCGTCATTGCAGTGAACGACCTCTACCAAAAAGAGGACGTTTGCATCGGTCAGGTCGGCAACAGGCAGCATTTCAGGCTCTAGTTTTGCGGGCAGGGCGATCGTCATGGTGAAGCGCCGACTACGCGTACGGCCCGCGTGCACGAAGTCGGTGGCTGAAACAACATGCCTGTGTGCTGACGTTCAAGGCGGCGGCTGCTGCGATTAAAGGCCGCTGCTGGCCAATGCACCCTCCTCGTCCGGAGAGAGCGCCCCGCCCGCGAAGCGGGACAGGAGGTAGAGCTCGATTTTGGCTCGCTTGATATCGTACATCAGACCAAAGCGGTTCTCCGGCGGTGCCTTGTCAGGCTCATCCAGCATTTCGTAGATGCTCACGCTGTCGATCGCAGCGTCCTTTTGGTCGCGAATGTAAGTCAGCGTATTGTTGATGCTCTTCAGGCATTGCTCGGTCAACGGGTCTCCGGGCTTATTGCCGTAATTCGGCTTATAGATTTCGGCGCAGTTGACCTCGTTGAAATCGATGTGCCTGCCGTAGCTGGCGAGCTTCTTGAACAAATCGAAAGGCGGATTGCGTCCATTCCAGTTTCGGTGGGGATTCTGCCCCAGGACCTCGTAGTAATGATAGGAGATCTTGTCGAAGTTGACGCCGCGGGACGCCATGAAATCCAGGAAGCCGAGCATCGTCGATGTGGTGTTGAGCTCCTTGTGCATCTGGAGCCCATTGTCTTTGTTGATCTTGTCGATCGCATCCGACGCGCCGTGAAGAACCGCGGCCCAATCCTCCATGATTGGACTCTCGAATTCCTGTGCGGTTGCGCCGCTGCCGTACAGCTTCTTGTCGTCCGGACCGCGTGCGGTGAGGTTTATTTCGTTCTCGAGTTCCCATGTAGTGATGTCGTGCTTGAACTGGTCCACGAATGAATAGGTTCGGTTGAAGCCCTGCTTATAGAGAGCGTCACGATCGCCGGCCGGATAGTTTCCCGCGTCCGTACGGTCTCCCCAACGGAAAGGAAATCCGAACAGGGGATAGAGCGTAATGTTGTAGCTCTTCGCCTCGGCGAGGACGTGCCGCAGCATCGGCGCTTCGATCCCCTCTGTGTCCTTGGTCAGGTTCACGCCGATTCGATCGCGCGTAAGCCCGCGCTCTTTCATGATCTGAAAGACGGGAGCCAAATCCATTCTCTTAGGCGACCCGCCGTTTACGCCCCACTCGAGGGCGAGGCACGGGCCGGAAGCGAACTCCGCGGTGGCCGCCAGTACGATCAGCATGCCAGCCGCGTACTGCGGGAGCGCTCCCCTAAGCAACGATAAGCGTCTTCTCGCCTTGCGGTCGGACCTTCTCATGGCGGACGTTGTCATATGTGACCTCGCGGCTATCGTCCCCTGCAGGAACCGGCCGTGGTTCGATGCGCACGATAACAACCCCTCGGTGGCATTATAAGTTATCATTGAACAGAGACAAGGTCTGCGCTTTGATAAGCGCGGCGATCAAATTGTTTGCAGGGGGCTGCGTGCCGTTTAGGCACGGCTTTCTGGCCGAGATGTGCGATTCTTGGGGTAACAGAATGAAGCGTCAACGGACGCATTGTATGGCGGTATGATTGTAGGAGAGGTAACATGACGCCGGATAGAGATGGGATGGAGGGGTGCTGCCGTCGATTTATTGGCGACGGCCGTAAGGGAAGCGCCACGCGAGTCCGCGCGAAGTCACCTCGCGTCCTGGTATATGAAGGATAGGTCTCACATTCTCTGAACGCTGAAAGCACAGCAGGTTGGCTGTCATGCAAGGATCACACGGCGCGTCAGCCTGTCCTCGGACACGACGTTGTCGGCCGTCTCCGATTGCGAGGTATCGTGCGATGTCCGAACGACCGAGATAAGCGCTCGCGCCTCCGGCATTGACGCCCCCGGACGCCGTGTCCATGTGGCACGTGCGCGTCCAGTCGAATGATTTGAGAGGTTCGGGAGGCAAAGATATCGGATGAGCCGTTTGACACCTCGCGGTCGATTGCCCCAATGCCAGCGGGTCAGCTATTTGATTTGCGATGCGCGTGCTGCGGTTGTTTCTTCGAAAAAGTTCATCAATGCAAGGAATGCCCGGCCCGGGCAGAGAAATCAGAGTTCGTAGTGGAATCACATGGGAACAATCGGAAAATTTCTGGCAAAGAACGCTCCGTACCTTGGCCCGCCCAAGAGATGGTCGACGGCGTTTTATGAGACGGTGCGGGGGCCGCGCGCAAGTTACGGCCAGCATGGTGAGGATGTTTGGCTCGCGGAACGTTGGCCGGCGCAGCGAGATTGCTTTCCCGCATACATCGATGTGGGAGCCAATCATCCAATGCGATTGTCGAACACTTACCTCATGTACCGTCACGGCTATCGGGGATTCGTTGTCGAGCCGAACGCAGACCTTGCATCGCTTCATCGCCGATTTCGTCCGGGGGACGTCTGCATCTCCGCGGCAGTTGGATCGAATCCTGGAGTAGCGAAATTCAATGTGTCGATAACGCCCGTTCTGAGCTCTCTGGAAAAAATTCCACAACACGAGCTTTTGCGAACCGACTATGTGCCTCTGATTACGCTCGATCAGCTTGCCGAGGCCGGCTCGGTCGATAAATTGTTTCTGCTGTCGATAGATACGGAAGGGTTCGACGTCGATGTCTTAAAGGGCGCGCGGACTCTCTTACCAAGAACAAAATATATATGCATCGAGGCGTGGGATGACGCCCGTGCTCAGACAATAAGCGATCTGTTGTCGGAGACTCATAAGCTCGCTAAGTCGATCAAGTGCAATTTGATATTCGAAAATGGGTCCGGCTGAGCGGAGCTCGCGTCGGAAGAGGCTGTATGCGTTGCGTGGAACTGTTCCGCGGATGCAATAGGGCTGCCCGCCGGCTCGCACCTATCTTACCTTTGTTTCGGGGATGGCGAATTCCCGCATCGCGACACGTTGATTGGCGACGATCATTTAGTCGGCTTGGGCGACACACGGCAGGTGCTCATGGAGCTCTGGTGTGTAGATCCGCCGCACGCGTTGTTTGTCGACGCTTTGTGCGCGAGGCCGTGGGGCGCGCTGGCGAAGGTTGTGGAATCGAGGTAACACCGTACACTTATTGCGAGTTTCGCGTCGGCGTCGTTGCTTTGACACATTGTGCGCGCTTAACATGATTCCAATCAAACAGCGCGGCAGGGGGTGCCGTGGCTGCGGCCTGAAGAATCGGATGCTTCAGGTTTTCGTGGGGTGGCTGCTTCGGCAGGAGATGGGGGGTTGCTTATGGCCAGATCGAGCACTGTGGAATTCGTCCGGCGCTCGGAACCGCATAAGCGATCGAGGCTCCGTATTCCATAGGAAGCACGGGGGTCGAGACGCGGCCCGGGAGCTAGGCGATCGAAAGCTCCGCGGGGTGTGACGGCCTCCGGTTTCCTCGTGCCATCTCTCTAGCAATGTTGGAGCTTGCAGGCGGGTGCGCGACACCCGCGAATGGGGAGCACGCATGACCTCGATTGTCGATCAGACTATCCTGTCGGCGCACGCCTTTGTCGATTCGATCGGCGTGAACGCTCATGTCGCGTTTGGCTGGGGCGGCTATGACGATCTCGCGCTGGTGGAGGCGGATCTCCAATATCTGGGCGTCACCAAGCTGCGCGACGGATTGACGACGAATCCCGCGCTTCAGCCGGTGCTGGATGGATTGGCGACGGCCGGATACAAGTTCGACCTCGGCGTTTCCTCATCGGTGCCAGCCGGAGGCAGCGCCGCCCTTAGCCAATATCTCACTTTGCTCAATCAGTTCGAAGCGAGCCACCCGGGCAGCATCACCGCGGTGGAGGGGCTGAATGAGGCCAACGCGCAGGCCTTCAGCTACAACGGCAGCTCGTCGATTTCCGCCGCCGCCCAGTTTCAAAAGGCGCTGTACGCGGCCGTGCACGGGGATGCGCATCTGGCCGGCATTCCCGTCTACGACCTCACTTTGGCGAGCAACGTGCCGGGCACCTACGCGCAGCTCGGCAACATGAGCGGAGCGACGGACTACGTGAACGCGCACGTCTATGTGCCGACCAATATCTCGCCGGCGGCAGGCATCGCGGCGGGTGTGGCTCAAGTCGAAGCGACCGCACGCGGCAAGCCGGCCGTCATCACCGAAACCGGATACACGACAGACGGCACAACGCCTTATGTCGGGACTGACCAGACCGTGCAGGCCAAATCGATCCTCAATACGCTGCTCGATGCGTACAAGGCCGGCGTAAGCACCACATACATCTACGAGCTGTTGGACGAAAACCAGAGTAGCAGCAGCACCGGCGGCTCGGCATCGAACTTTGGTCTCTTCAATGCTCACAACACTCCCAAGATCGCCGCCACGGCCATTCACAACCTGACGACCATCCTGGCGGATGACGGGACCGGAGGAGACCAGCCGACTGCGGCGTTGAATTATTCATTGGCGAACATGCCGGGCTCCGGCAACAGCATGGTTCTGGGCAAGAGCGATGGCGCCTATGACTTGGTCCTGTGGGCAGAGCCTCGGCTTTGGAATGGGTCGACGGACACAGAGATTTCGAACCCGACCGAGACCGTGACGGTCGATCTCGGCGCCATACACAAGTCCGTTAAGGTTTATGATCCGATGAGCGGCACCGCGCCGATCGCGGTTTACAGCAACGTCGAAAAAATCCAGGTGCCGATCACCGACCACCCGGTGATCATCGAGATCGACGCCCCGGCAAGCGTGAGCGCCCCGAGCATGCCCGCCGACGTGAGCGGAACAGCCGCTGACATCGTGGCGCAGCTGTCGGCGCTCAATGTGTCGACCACGCTGAAGTCCATTACACTTACCGATACGCACACGCTCCCGGTCGCTTCGCCAGCGACGATGGCCTACATCGTGTCGCATTATGGCAGCGCACTGGCCGCTATCCAGGGCGGGTACACATTCTCTATTACCAATACTACGGCGACCTGGAGCGAGACCAAGGTCTACGATTCGACCGGGACAAATCTGTTCTCGACGACGGATTCCATCTTTCAAAATGGTGTCATCACCACCAAGGAGACAGTCAACGCGGATCATTCGACGGATACGATTTATTACGCCAACGGGACCGCCACGCAGCAAGTGATCGTCCAGGCGAACGGCGTGACCGAGACAAAGTTCTATGCCAGAGACGGCAGTGTGACGAACGACACCGTCCAGAACACAGACGGCTCTTCGTCGACCACGCTATATACGAATGGCGTGGAGATGAAGAAATACGTCTCTAATGCCGACGGCTCGCACGACACCTATACCTACGGCATCATCGGGCAAAGCTACACGACCCAAATTCAGCATTCCGACCCGACCGGAAAGGTGACGTCGGTCACCGAACAGCACGCTAACGGCTCGCTCGCCTACACGATGGTGGTCAATCCGGACGGGAGCAAAGTTACGACGCTTTACGACACGACCGGCAACAAGACCTCGATGGTCACGGTGGCTGGGTCGACCACGATCACGGACGAATACAATACGGCCGGTCAGTTGACCGAGGTGGTCGTCCAGCAAGCCGGCGTCGCAACGACGACGACCTTGTACGCTGGAACACATCTCTCCGCCGTTTATGTCGTCAATGCCAACGGTTCTAAGGAAACGAAGCTGTACGATGCGAGCGGGAACCTGAGCAGCGATGCTGCAATTAACGCCAACGGCTCGTCTTCTACCACAACCTATTCCGAGGGGGTGAAGACGGGAGTGTACGTCGCCAATGCCGACGGCAGCCACGACACTTACATCTATGACATTGCCGGGCAGGCGTACAGCACCGACTACCAGCACACCAGCCCGACGGGCCAGGTCACCGCGGAGACCCGCAGCCATGCGGATGGGTCGCTGAATTACACGATGGCCATCGAATCCTCGGGGGCCGAGCTGGTGGACCTGTACGACGCCACCGGTCACAAGACGACAGCGACCGCCACAAATCCCGACGGTTCGAGCCTGACAGACCTATACAATACGTCGGGGTCCCTGGTGCAATCAATCGCGAAAGATGGGAGCGGGGACGTCACGACCACAAACTATGCGAGCGGCCACACGGCCTCGATCTACGTCGTCGACGCCAATGGCTTGAAGGAAAGCAAGCTCTTCGACTCGACCGGCCATTTGACGAGTGACTACCTCCAGAACCCGGATGGGTCATCGTCGACTGCCCTCTATACCGGCGGCGTAGAGACGAATCTGTACATTACCAACGCCAATGGAACTCATGACGACTACTTCTACAATATCACCGGCCAGGCCTATGTCACCGACCATCAGCACACCAGCGCCAACGGCACGCTGTTGTCGGAGACCCGGACACACGCCAACGGCTCGCTCGACTATACCATGACGATGAATTCCGACGGCTCGAAGGTCGTCAACCTCTACGACAGCGTCGGCAACAAGAACCAGGAAGTCATCTACAACTCAAACGGCTCCCGTGACGTCTACAAATACGAAATTGCCGGCTCGCCTGGAGCGGTCGAGCACGACGCCTACAATGCCGCGGGCCAGCTGTTGACGATCGACGTCCTCAATAGCAACGGGACCCACAATGAGATCGCGGTTGCCGCGAAGCAGACGCTTACGGGAGGCGCCGGCAACGACGTGTTCTCCACGCAGGGTGGGTCGACGACGGTCGTATACAGCGGGGGCAACGACCAGATTAACAATTTCCACGCCGGCAATGCCGGCAATCACGATACGATCCAGATCGCGCAATCGCTGGCCTCCGACTACAGCCATCTGCAAATCCAGCAGTCCGGCTCCGACACCCTCGTCCATGTCGCCACAAACGACACGATCGTCCTCAAGAATGTCGCCGCGGGCAGCGTCGGCGGCGGTGACTTTCACTTTGTATAGGGCGGCCGGTCGCCGCTCGGTCCATCGACCGCCGAGTCGCCCGGCCGCGGGCTGTGGCGCCCGGTACATTTACCGGGCCGCGTTGAGCGAAATTCGAAGATTGGCCTGGCGCAGGTTCAGGAAAGCCGGGCCCGTGGGCCGTCATAGCCAGGGGCCGCTCCGGTCCCGGTTGCCACGGGGCTGTCTTACGCATTCGACCCTCGGCGCTTTGCGCCATGCGCCGCCACGGGTGCTCGGTCGATCGTGATCCCCCTCGATCATCGACGTAACATTGATCTGTTATGCAGGGGGCGACCCGGTGCTAAGTTAATGTATTGAGCCGAGGCCCGAGGCATCATTCTCCGGCCCATATCAGGGCGAGATACATGCCCGGGCCGCGGCGTTCTTCGCATGATTCTGGTGTTAAGAGAGGCGCGAATTGCCAGCGAGAAACGGCAGTATCTCAACTTTTAACTTCATCTCTCACTCAATCATAGAACTTCGATGGTATCGCTTGACCGCGCGGCCCTGCGGGAAGTGAGAGGTCGTGTTCAGCAGAAAGCGAGAGATATCTTATGACGACAAACGCCGATCAAACCGTTTTGTCCGCGCAGGGCTTTCTTGGCTCGATCGGCGTAAACACACACGTAGCGTATGGCTGGGGAGCGTACAATGATCTCGCGCTGGTCGAGGACGACCTGAAATATCTGGGCGTCACCAAGCTGCGTGACGGTTTGACGACAGACCCAACGCTTCGACCGGTGTTGGATGGCTTGGCGGCCGCCGGATACAAGTTCGATCTTGGGGTCTCATCGTCGGTCCCCGGGGGAGGCACCGCGGCTCTCAGTCAGTACATCTCTTCCCTCGACCAATTCGCCGCCAACCACCCGGGCGCCATCACCGCAGTGGAAGGGTTGAACGAGGCCAACGCGCAGGCCTTCACCTACAACGGCAGCTCGTCGCTGTCCGCAGCCGCTCAATTTCAAAACGCCTTATACGCGGCGGTCCACGGCGATGGGCACCTGAGCGGAATTCCTGTCTACGATCTCACGCTCGCTAACAATGCTCCGGGCACCTATTCGCAGCTCGGCAACATGAGCGGAGCGGCGGACTACGTCAACGCACATATTTATGTGCCCACCAATACTTCGCCGGGGGCGGCCATTGCGGCGGGTGTCGCCCAAGTCGAGGCCACCGCGCCCGGAGCGCCGGTCGTCATAACAGAAACGGGCTATTCGACCGACCCCAGCACGCCGACTATCGGTACCGACCAGACCGTGCAGGCGAAGTCGATCCTGAACACCTTGGCCGACGCCTACAAGGCCGGCGTGAGCACCACCTATCTCTACGAGCTCCTGGACGAGAGCTCGAGCGGCAGCAGCACCGGAGGGTCGGCTTCGAACTTCGGTCTCTTCAACGCCGACGGCACCCCCAAGCTGGCGGCCACGGCCATTCACAACTTGACCACCATCCTGGCGGATGACGGGACCGGAGCGGATCAGCCGACGGCCCCGTTGAACTACTCGCTTTCGGGCATGCCGAACACCGGCGGGAGCATGGTGCTGGGAAAGAGCAACGGCGCCTATGACCTTGTGGTCTGGGCGGAGCCGCAGCTTTGGAATTCCTCGACCAACACGGAGATCTCCAATCCAACCGACACCGTGACCGTCAATCTTGGCGGGGTTCGCGCGACGGTCGCGGTCTACGATCCGATGAGCGGAACCACGCCCATCGCGACCTACAGCAACGTACAAACCATCCAGGTCCCGGTCACCGATCACCCGGTGATCATCGAAATCGATGCGCCTCCGTCAGTCGCCCCGGCGGTGAGCAGCCCAGTCAATGTCAGCGGAACGGCAGTCGCGATCGTGGCGGAGTTGTCGGCCCTGAGTGAGGCGACCACGCCGACGTCCATAACACTCACAGATACGCATACGCTCCCGGTCGCTTCGCAAGCGACGATGGCCTACATCGTGTCGCATTACGGGAGCGCGCTGGCGACGATCCAGGGCGGCTATCAGTTCTCGATAACAAACGCCACGGCTACCTGGAGTCAGACGACGGTCTACGACTCGACCGGAACCCATCTTCTCTCAACGACGACTTCCCTCTTTCAAAACGGAGTCATCACCAGCAAGGAAACGGTCAACGCCGATCACTCGACTGATACGATCTACTACACTAACGGCATCGCGACGCAGGAAGTGACCCTCTCGGCGACCGGCGTAACGGAGACGAGACTCTACGCGACCAACGGCAGCGTAACCAGCGACACCGTTCAGAACACGGACGGTTCGTCATCGACCACGCTGTATACGAATGGCGTGGAGATGAAGAAGTACGTCACCAATGCCGATGGTTCGCACGACACCTATACCTACAACATCACCGGGCAGAGTTATACGACCCAGAGTCAGCACTCCACCGCGGCCGGAGTGGTGACCTCGATCACCGAGCTGCATGCCGACGGCTCGCTCGCTTACACCCAGGTTGTCAATCCAGACGCCAGCATAGTGACGACGCTTTACGATGCCACCGGGCACAAGACTTCGATGATAACAGTGGCCGGTTCGACCAAGACCACGGACAGTTACAACTCCGCCGGTCAATTGACGGAGACAGTCGTCCAGCAGACGGGCGGCGCCACGACCACCATTTACTATTCCGGCTCCCTCCCAACCGTGACCTACATTACGAATGCGAACGGCTCGAAGGAGACCAAGACCTACGATGCGAGCGGAAATGTCGCCAGCGACACGGTGGTGAACACCGATGGGTCTTCATCGACCACGCTGTACACGAATGGCGTGGAGATGAAGAAGTACGTCACCAATGCCGATGGTTCGCATGATACCTATGCCTACAACATCACCGGCCAAAGCTATACGACCCAGATTCAGCACTCCACCGCAGCCGGAGTGGTGACCTCGATCACCGAGCTGCATGCCGACGGCTCGCTCGCTTACACTCAGGTTGTCAATCCAGACAGCAGCGTAGTGACCACGCTTTACGATGCCACCGGGCACAAGACTTCGATGATAACAGTGGCCGGTTCGACCAAGACCACGGACAGTTACAACTCGGCCGGTCAATTGACGGAGATGGTCGTTCAGCAGACGAGTGGTGCCACGACCACCACATATTATTCCAACGGCATCCAGTCCGTGGCTTACATCACGAATGCCAACGGCTCGAAGGAGACCAAGAACTACGATGCGAGCGGAAGCCTCGTCAGCGACACGGTGATCAATACCGACGGTTCGTCGTCGACCACGCTCTATTCGGCCGGCGTTATGACCAAGATGTACGTCACCAATGCGGATGGCTCGCATGACACTTACACTTACGGCATCACCGGGCAGAGTTACACGACCCAGACTCAGCATACGGACCCGACCGGAAAGGTGACATCGATCACCGAGCTGCATGCCAACGGTTCGCTCGCCTATACGCAGGTTATCAATCCGGACGGCAGCCAGGTCACCACGTTCTATGATGCGACCGGCAACAAGACGTCGATGGTCACGGTGGCCGGGTCGACCACGACCACGGACGAATACAACACGGCCGGTCAGTTGACGGAGGTGATCGTCCAGCAAGCGGGCGGGGCGACGACCACGACCATGTACTCTGGCGCGCTAGCGTCCGCCGTCTATGCCGTCAATGCGAATGGTTCCAAGGAAACGAAGCTATACGATACAAGCGGGAACCTGAGCAGCGATGCAGTGATCAACGCCAACGGCTCGTCTTCCACCACAACATATTCCGCCGGTGTCAAGACTGGCATGTACGTGACCAACGCGGACGGCAGCCACGATACTTACATCTACAACATCACCGGGCAGGCTTATACCACTGATTACCAGCACACCAGCCCGACGGGTCAGGTGACCGCTGAGACCCGCAGCCATGCGGATGGATCACTGAATTATGCAATGGTCATCGAGTCCTCAGGGGCCAAGGTGGTGGACTTGTACGACGCCACCGGTCACAAGACGACCGAGACCACGACAAATCTCGATGGATCGAACCTGACCGACCTTTACAACACGACGTCGGGCGCTCTGGTGCAGTCGATCGCGAAGGACGCCGGCGGCGACGTCACGACCACCAATTATGCGAACGGCTACACGGCCTCGATCTACGTCGTCGACGCCAACGGCTCGAAGGAGACAAAGCTGTTCGATGCGACCGGTCATATGACGAGTGACTACCTTCAGAACACGGATGGGTCATCGTCGACTGCGCTCTATACCAACGGCGTGGAGATGAAACTGTACGTCAACAACG
>Ga0206810_1030_pt2 | contig 24482 bp, 17 predicted proteins | sample Alteio_BWOrgCont_56_FD_152889 | JGI IMG/M metagenome (GOLD analysis project Ga0206810, IMG submission 152889) | Enriched cells from forest soil in Barre Woods Harvard Forest LTER site, Petersham, Massachusetts, United States -... | ecosystem: Environmental > Terrestrial > Soil > Temperate forest >...
CGAGAATGCTGCAAAGCGAGCGCGAAAAGTTATTACACTTGGAAGAAGAACTTCACGTCCTTTGTTGTCGGTCAATCGTCCGTCGTCAAGCACTTGTAACAATATGTTAAATACATCAGGGTGCGCTTTTTCAATTTCATCCAATAATACTACGCTGTAGGGTCTTCTGCGAACAGCCTCGGTCAATTGTCCGCCTTCATCGTAACCCACATATCCCGGAGGTGCCCCTACCAATCGGCTTACCGCATGGCGCTCTTGGTATTCGCTCATATCAATTCGGGTCATGCTGTTTTCGTTGTTAAACAAAAAGTCGGCTAATGCTTTGGCAACTTCAGTTTTACCTACCCCCGTTGTTCCTAAAAATATGAACGAACCTATTGGGCGCTTGGTATCCTGCAATCCTGCTCTGCTTCTTCGCACTGCATCACTCAAGGCTTCTATGGCCTCGTATTGTCCTACCACACGTTTGTGAAGTTCTTCTTCCAAGTGTAATAACTTTTCGCGCTCGCTTTGCAGCATTCTCGAAACAGGTACGCCTGTCCAACTCGCAACTACGCTTGCAATATCCTCGCTGTCCACCTCTTCCTTTATCATTTGCGAACCGTTCTTTTGCATTGCTGCCATTTGGCTCTCATATTCTTTCAATTGTTTTTCCACTTCCTTCATTTTTCCGTAACGTATCTCCGCTACTTTTCCATAATCACCGTTACGTTCGGCTTGGTCGGCTTCAAATTTTAAGGTTTCAATTTGTTCTTTTACTTTTTGAATACCATCTACCGCTTCCTTTTCCTTTTGCCATTTTGCCCTCAAACCGGTACGTTGATCAACCAGTTCTGCTATTTCTTTATTCAGTGCTTCCAGCTTGTCCTTGTCTTTTTCACGTTTTATGGCTTCGCGCTCAATTTCCAATTGACGTATCTTTCGCTCCAGATTATCCAGCTCTATAGGCATCGAATTTATTTGCATACGCATTTTTGAAGCCGCTTCGTCCATTAAGTCAATGGCTTTGTCGGGCAAAAAGCGGTCGTTAATATACCGCTGCGATAATTCAACTGCGGCTATTATAGCTTCGTCTTTAATACGCACTTTGTGATGTGCTTCGTATTTTTCTTTGATACCACGTAATATCGAAATGGCATCTTCGGCACTGGGTTCGTCCACCATTACTTTTTGGAAACGGCGCTCCAGTGCTTTGTCCTTTTCAAAGTATTTTTGAAACTCGTTTAATGTGGTGGCTCCAATGGCACGCAGTTCGCCCCTTGCCAGTGCTGGTTTTAAAATGTTGGCGGCATCCATGGCACCTTCACCTCCACCTCCTGCACCTACCAGGGTATGTATCTCGTCAATAAACAAAATTATTTCTCCTTCAGCAGCGGTTACTTCTTTAATTACCGATTTTAATCGTTCTTCAAACTCACCTTTGTATTTGGCACCGGCAATCAAGGCTCCCATGTCCAGCGAAAAAATTTGTTTTGTTTTTAAGTTTTCAGGTACATCTCCGTTAACTATTCTGTGTGCTAAACCTTCGGCAATGGCTGTTTTACCAACTCCGGGTTCGCCAACCAATATAGGGTTGTTCTTGGTTCTTCGCGACAATATTTGCAACACCCTTCTTATTTCCTCATCCCGTCCTATAACAGGGTCGAGCTTACCTTTGCGTACCTGCTCATTCAGGTTTATAGCATATTTGTTTAACGAGTTATAGGTATCTTCGGCAGTTTGGCTGGTAACTTTTGCTCCTTTGCGAAGTTCAGTGATGGCAGCTTTCAGGCCTTTTTCAGTGATGCCGTTATCCTTCATAAGTTGCGAAGCGGTATCTTTTGTGTTAAGAATGGCAAGCAACAAATGCTCAATGGAAACATACTCATCTCCAAACTCTTTCAGATAGTTGGCAGCCTTTGTTAGTGTTTGACTCGCTGTGGATGATAGCATGGGTTGCCCGCCCGAAACTTTAGGAAAACTTTCAATTATCTTATCCAGTGCCTGAGTAAATATGGTTGTGTTTACCTGTAGTTTTTTTAGGATAAAAGGCGTTACATTTTCATCTACCTGAAAAATACCTTTTAATATATGTGCATTTTCTATGCTTTGCTGTCCGTTGGCTGTAACAATTTGAACAGCTTCCTGAATAGCTTCCTGCGATTTTGTTGTAAAGTTATTTAGATTCATGATGCTATGTTTTAAAAATTACATAACACTGATTACGAAATTTATACCATTTTAAAAAATAAGGGATATTAGGACTAAATGTCTTTAAATAGCTACTTTTAGTGACTTTTTGGCGTTTTATTTAAGAGCTGTATTGGTAATTATTGCTGATAGTCTTGCCAGCTTCTGCTACGTTTTACATGTAAATCTTTTAAGGTAGATGCTTTTACGTTTATCATAATTGTATAGCTTTGAAACTGCCCAAGAGGTATCCAGTTAAATGACATTTCCCAGCAATGCAAATCGCGGTGAATGTTAATGGTAGTATAAGTTATTTTATTGTTTTTAATATCATAACCTGAGGTACCTCTTATTTTCCACTTTTTTGTTAGGCTCAGGTCGCCACTAAAAGTTAAGGCCTGAGTAATTGGTAAGGCAATTCCGGGTTGATAGTTAAAATTATATGAAATATTTAGGTTCCATGGAATATCAAAATCTACATAACCATAAGAAGTATTGGTGCGGGCGGGAATATTTTTGGCTGATGTTTTTTTGCTGTGTAAGGTTGTTCCTAACGCTATATTGGCGGTGGTTAACCTGCCCAATCGAAAATTTTCGAGCTCAAGTTTGTTTATCCGGGTAGTAATTCCCTCACTTGTTACTGTTTGGTAGGGGTCAACTATTGCACTGGTATTTACGTTAAGTGTTTTAAATAATAAAGTACGTGCCTGTATATTAAAGGGTTGTAACCGCAAACTATCGGCTATCGGGTTGTACGATGTTGAAATAAGTAATTGCTGAATCAGCATTACTTTTTTTGTTACCATGCCCGAATCGGTTTTGGTTTTTACTTTTGCTTCCAAAGTATTGTTAATGCTAAATGCTATGTTACTGGATTTTCCGGGTGGCGGTGCTCCGTATATGCCATTTTGAAAAGGTGAATAGATTATTGGTGAAGCCAATGTATCTTTTACGGTTTTATAATAACCGTATTTGTTCAAATAATAATCGGGTATATAGGTGGCAGTAACAGCAGGGGTCATTACATGCCTTATCTGCTTTAATCGTTTGCTTTTAAAATAATAATTACCGTAAACCAATGTACTTAATTTGGCGCTTATGTTATAGGTGGGGGTTATTTTGGTGCCATTAACAGTTACTGTGTCCAATTTTTTTTGTGAAACATCGTAGTTTTCCTGTACCGATTTAAAATAAATATTGGTGGTGGTGTTTACAGATGGTGTAAAATTAAAGTACTTTAATAAATTTACCGAGGTGCTCATAGGTATAATTAATTGTGCACCATTGGTCATTTGGTTCAATGTATTTCGGGTGAATAAAATCGAGTCGCCGGTGCTGATGGTATTTTTAGCATTTGCTGTTGCACTTATCCCGAATTTTTCAAAAAATTGATGTGCTATACCATGTGCAGGGGCTAAACTTTTCAATGGATAAATCCTGTTCATGTTTACCGTTAATTGAGGTAAGGTAATGTTTATTGTTCTGGTTAATGTGTTTTGGCTGTGAGTTCCGCTGAGGCTTATATTAAAAGGTGTTCCAGTAAAGGATTTTGAATAAGTAACGTTTGATACAAACGTGTTGCTTAAATGGGCCGTGGCTCCTACCGAACTGGCATTAAAATTATTAAAACCATTGCTAACCACGTTAACATTTGCCGAAAAACTACTCCCCGGATTCGATTTAGGGTCCTTAGTATAGAGCCATTTTAAAGAATAATCGTTTTCGCGAGGTGTATTGCGGTCTACAAAATTGTTAGTTCCCTGAACATAATGCGAAAAACTGATGTTTATATTTCCGTTATAACCATATCGTTTATTGTAATTGCTTAGGGCATTTACTAAAAAACTTCCGTTTGTATAGATATTGCCCCGCAAGGCAAGGTCAATATTTTCATGTTTTCCAAAGTAAAAACCACCTTGCTGTAAATAATATCCCCAATTTGGCGAATACCCGTAAGCAGGAATAAGGATACCTGATGTTCTTCGTTGTTGATTAGGGAAAAGGCCAAACGGAACTATCAAGGGTGTAGGGATGTCAAAAATAACGAGCCGTGCCGGGCCTGTAATAATTTTTTCATTCGGTATTACTTTCACTTTCTTTGCCCCTATATAAAAATGGGGGTGCTGCTGATCGCAGGTAGTGTATTTGCCATTGGCCACAAAAAACACATTACTACTGTCTTTTTTTATATCACTTCCGTGAATATAGCCTTGCCCTTGCTGTGTAATAACATCTTTTATTTTCCCTCTTTTTGTTTTAAAATTATAGGTTATGTTTTCTGCTGTAAATTTTTCAGCCTTCTGTTCCGATACCGGTTTTTGTACTTTATTGCCAGCACTATCTTTCCTGCTTGTTGCATTCACCAAATTGTTGCCGAAATCCAATTCAATATATCCTGCTGTAAGTTTCATGTCCTGATATACAACAACTGCATTGTTGTACAGATATGCTTTTTTGTTTTTCATATCCACTATCATCGAATCGGTGGCACTGTAAGTAACTTTAGCATCTAAAAAATGCTTTTTAGGCATAACCTTTGTAAGCGTATCGTTGGAATGAAGCGTATCGCTCAGTGCTGTTTTTTTTAACGAGTCACTTGGTACAGATTTGATAATATAATATCGGGCCCCTGTTTTAAGAGTATAAGCGTAGCTAGTTGCAGTTATTAACAAACAAACAAGGATAAAATTTTTTTTTACGAAAACGCTATGCAATTTTAACAACTATTTTTGTACTATAAATTATATATAAAAAACGCCAAAACTAAATAAAAAAAGCATATTAATGCTCGTTATAAATATATGGTGACATATAAAACGGCAAAACATAAACACAAAAAAGTATTATGTTAAATCTATAAATATTTTGCTGAAGAGGATGGTTATTCCTCAGGTTATGTAAACAATTTAATGCTTTTATTTTTTTATTTAATTATGAAAAGTTTCCATTATTTATCTCTTTTATTGCTTATTTTATTTTTTACAGCATCGTTCTCTCCAAATATTGCGCCATTTGGAGTAAAGGTGGTAGTTATTGATGCGGGGCATGGTGGAAAGGATCCCGGTTGCCACGGAAAAAAGCACCTTGAAAAAGATGTTGCCCTGGCTGTTGCCCTTAAATTGGGTAAATACATTCAGGAAAATTTTGAGGACGTTAAAGTTATTTACACCCGCAGTACTGATGTGTTTGTAGAGTTGCAGGAAAGAGCTGCCATAGCCAACAGGGCAAAAGCCGATTTGTTTATTTCAATACACTGTAATTCGGCTTGTGTAAGAGATAAAAAAGCTAAAAAGGATATTTGTAGGGAAGGTACAAACGGGGCTGAAACCTTTGTAATGGGTATCAAGAATGAACAAGGCAATTTAAATATTGCCAAGCGCGAAAACTCCGCAATATTGCTGGAAGATAATTATGTAAAAAAATACGAAGGGTTTGATCCTAATTCCGACGAGTCGTACATTATAATGAGTATGTTTGCAGACACCTACCTTGACCATAGTTTAGACTTTGCAACTAAAATTCAAAAACAATATTGCCAAAAAATGGGCAGGTGCGACAGGGGCGTTAAACGTGCCAGCTTATGGGTATTGTGGCGTACTTATATGCCCAGTGTGTTAACCGAAATAGGTTACCTTACCAATCCGGCCGAAGAGCATTTTTTAGGTTCGGAAAAAGGGCAGGCTTATGTAGCATCGGGATTATTCAGGGCGTTTCGCGAGTATAAAGATGGATTAGAAGGGGTATCGAGAACATATACAGATACTTTTGAGAAGCAGGAACCTTATAAAATGAGTAAAGAGGATTCTTTACAAATTTATGAAGATAAAAAAACGGTGGAACCTAAAAATGATACTATTGTTAAGGGTGAAGTAGCTGATGAGCAGAGTAAAAAGCCAAATACCGTAAAAAAAATTGAAAATGCTGAGGATATAAAAACGTATAAGATACCACTTCAAAAGGACAGTAGTAAACGTAAGGCTGCCGAAACTAAAAATGTAACAGGAGCTACCTTATCAAAGGTAGTTTATAAAGTACAGGTATTATCGTCGGAAGAGAAAATACTCATGGATACGGCGTCCATTAGGGAAATCAGGAATGTGGGAATGTACATTGACGAAGGTGTTTACAAATACACTGCCGGAGAATTTACCACTATGCCAGATGCCGTTAAATTCCGTGATTCGTTGCATAATAAAGGTTTTACAGATGCTTTTGTAATAGCTACAAAAGACGGAAAAAGAATTCCCATCAAATAACAAAAAATTCTTAAATTTATCGGTTCGCATCATTAAATTAATAGAACCGCGTGAAGGTATCCAAGGAGTTTAAGATAGGGCTCGCATCAATAATAGTAATTGGCTGCCTGTTTTGGGGATTCAATTTTTTGAAAAAAAAGAAAGTATTTGTTTCACAAAACAAATTTTACGCCATTTATAAAGATGTTGGCGGATTGGTGGATGCCGATGCCTTAATAATAAATGGTTATAAAGTTGGCTTTGTAAGTAGTATTCAACTTTCTGATGACAGTTCGAAAAGCGTTACAGTAACAATGCTTGTAGATAATAAAATTAAAGTTCCGAAAAACTCAGTAGCAAGAATCATCAGTTCCGATATAATGGGTTCAAAAGTTATACAGTTGGTTTTAGGAACCTCCGAAAAATATGCCGGTAATGGTGATACACTTTTAGCTGAAAGAGAAGAAACTTTTCAGCAATCGGTGGACAGGGCCATTGAACCTTTACAGAAAAAAGCCGATAGTTTATTATCGTCGGTTGACTCTGTTATCAGCAAAGCGAATACAGCTAAAGAAGTAACACGGGGAATTATTTATAAAGTACAGATATTTCTTTCCGATAAAAAAATACCCCTTGATGCACCCCGTTTTAAAGGGATTGAGGATATGGGAATGTATATTGATAAAGCGGGCTATAAATATACCGCCGGAGAATATACTACCATGCAGGATGCCATTGAATTGAAGGAAATACTCCGTAACAAGGCTTTTAAAGATGCTTTTGTAATTGCCACAAAAGATGGAGAAAGAATTCCTCTGAAATAATACAAAAATCATTAAATTTGCCGGAATGTTTCATTAAAACCAATAACACAGCGTGAAGATATCCAAAGAGGTTAAAATAGCATTTGTGTCTATAATAGCATTTGCTTGCTTTATTTACGGATTCAATTTTTTAAAAGGTAAAAACTTTTTTGCTTCACAAAATAAATTCTATGCCGTTTACCAGGATGTGGACGGTTTGGTAGAGGCCAATCCGTTAATAATAAGCGGTTATAAGGTGGGTATAGTAACCGATATTGAACTGAGTTACGATAGTTCTAAAAATGTTATTGTAACCATGCTTTTGGATAAAAAAATCAATATCCCTAAAAACTCGGTGGCTAAAATTGTTAGTTCCGATATCATGGGTTCCAAAGCCATACAGTTTGTAATGGGTAACTCTAAAGAATTTGCAGTTGACGGCGATACACTTCTCTCGGAGAAAGAAGCCAACCTTAAACAATCGGTAAACAAAGCCATTGAACCGTTACAAAGAAAAGCAGAAAGCCTTATATCATCGGTAGATTCTGTTATGATCGTTGTACAGGATATATTGAATAAAGATGCACGAAAAAATCTTTCCGGTAGTTTTGAAAGTATAAATCTTGCCTTTCGTTCATTGGACAAAACTTCGCGCAGGCTCGATACGCTTGTTGCCAGCGAAAAAAATAAAATATCAAATATCATAACAAAAGTTAATATACTGGTTACTACTATGGCTGACAATAGCGATAAACTTTCTAACGTTATAAAAAACTTTTCCAGTATCAGCGACTCATTGGCTAAAGCCAATCTTACCTCCACTATTAATAATGCCAATAGTGTCCTTTTACAAACGTCCGAAATAATGACCAAGATAAATAAGGGGCAAGGCACTTTTGGATTATTGGTTAATAATGACAGTTTGTATCATCAATTGGATAAATCGGTACAAGATTTAGATAAGTTATTGATTGATTTGCGTGCCAATCCGAAAAGGTATGCTCATTTCTCTGTTTTCGGACGTAGAGATAAAAATAAACCGACAAATTAATTTGAGTTGATTTAGGATAGGAGGAGGTCTTTTGTGTAATTATATTTTTTTATATTTGCCCGCCTTCATTTAGTTAGTATGTATATAGTTTGTAAAACAGGTTGGTAAATTAAAAATCATTTATAAATAAAAATTTTAAATATGATTTCGAATATAATTTTTGGTCTATTACTGCTTGCCGGTACATCTTTTTTTATAATCAATGTTCGTAAAATAAGACGGAATATTTTATTAGGAAAAGATATTGACAGAAAAGACAATATGGCCGAACGGATGAGGACCATGTTGTTAGTGGCTTTTGGTCAAAAAAAGATGTTTGCCCGTCCTATACCTGCATTATTACACTTGTTTTTATATGTAGCGTTTGTAATAACACAAATTGAATTGCTTGAAATTTTTGTGGATGGTATTTCCGGGAGCCATCGCATATTCCGTCCTGCACTTGGTGGTTTTTATACTTTTATGGTAAGCTTTATTGAGATATTATCAATACTTGCATTTATAGGCACCATCGCATTTTTATCGAGACGTAATTTATTAAAAGTGCCCCGCTTGGTACAAAGTGACCTCAATGGCTGGCCTAAATTAGATGCTAACCTTATCTTGCTTTCGGAGTTAACGTTGATCTGCTTTATTTTTATGATGAACGGAGCGGATGAAGTGCTTTACACTAGAGGAATGTCACATGCCCAGAATTTAGGAGATGGTTCTTTGGGTTTAACAATAAGCAGCAAGTTGGGCCCTGTATTATTCGGCGGCATGAGCGAACACGCGTTGCATATTATTGAAAGAGTAGGGTGGTGGGGACATATTTTAATGGTTTTCGGTTTTTTAAATTACCTGCCGTATTCAAAACATTTCCATATTTTATTGGCATTTCCAAATACCTATTTTTCTAACCTTAATTTTAAAGGGCAATTCACCAACCTTCAATCGGTAACCAATGAAGTAAAAGCAATGCTCGACCCTTCATTTACTCCTCCGCCTCCTGCAAACCCCGATCAACCTATGCGTTTTGGAGCAAAAGACGTAATGGACCTATCTTGGAAGCAATTATTGGATGCTTATACTTGTACCGAGTGCGGGCGTTGTACCTCATCTTGCCCGGCAAATATTACCGGTAAATTATTGTCGCCCCGTAAAATTATGATGAGTACAAGGGACCGGTTGGAAGAAGTAAGTAAAAATTTGGATGCTAACGGCGGAACGTTTAAAGATGATGGAAAAACGTTGTTAGGTAACTATATAACATCAGAGGAATTGTGGGCATGTACATCTTGCAATGCTTGTGTGCAGGAATGTCCGGTAAATATCGACCCGTTGAGTATTATTATGGACATGCGCAGATATCTAGTAATGGAAGAAAGTTCTGCCCCTACAGAATTGGCCGGAATGTTTACAAATATTGAAAATAACGGTGCCCCTTGGCAATTTTCTCCTGCCGACCGATTAAACTGGAAAAACGAATAAACTCTTAATTAAAAGAATTAATAAAACAACTACTAAATCATTCACGTTTAAATGGGCAAGAAGGCTAAATCTAAAACCAAATCCGAATCTAAGTCGAAGTCAAAGAAATCTAAATCCAAGTCTAAGAAAACCAAATTAATAGAAATTAAAGAGAATGGAAAAGCGATTAGTCCGGTTTTGCCTGCTAACGTTAAAAATTATTTAATTGATATTGATGGAACCATTTGCGATGATATTCCAAACGAACAACCAGAACGTATGGCTACTGCAAAAGTGTATCCCGATGCGTTAAAGATTTGCAATAAATGGTATGATGAAGGGCATATAATTACTTTTTTTACATCGCGTACCGAAGAACATAGAAAAGTAACCGAAAAATGGTTAAAAAAGAACGGATTTAAATATCACGGATTATTGGTTGGTAAACCCCGTGGTGGCAATTATCATTGGATAGATAATCATATTGTACGTGCAACCCGTTATGAAGGTAACTTTACCAATTTGGTGAAAAAAGAGGTAAGTATTGAGGTTTTTGAATAATGAACAGGATAAATAGTTTATAAATAATAATCAATTAGTTATAAAAAATGAGTGAAGCTTTAAAAGTGCCTACAATGGCTGAATACGTGGCAACCGGAGAAACTCCTGAAATATTATTTTGGGTGGGGTGTGCTGGAAGTTTTGACGATAGAGCAAAAAAAATAACCAAGGCCATAGTTAAAATTTTAAATAATGCCAATGTAAAATTTGCCGTGCTTGGTACTGAAGAGAGCTGCACCGGTGACCCTGCAAAACGTGCCGGTAATGAGTTTTTGTTTCAGATGCAGGCAATGACCAATATTACCGTAATGAACGGGTACAATGTAAAAAGAATTGTTACCGGATGCCCGCATTGTTTTAACACATTAAAAAACGAATATCCTTCACTTGGTGGAAGTTACGAAGTAGTGCACCATACTCAATTGATACAGGAATTGTTAAGCAGCGGAAGAATAAAAATTGAAGGAGGGAGTTTTAAAGGTAAAAAAATAACTTTTCATGACCCTTGTTATTTAGGGCGTGCAAACGAAGTATATGAAGCCCCGCGTGAAGTAATGATTAACCTTGATGCCGAACTTGCCGAAATGAAACGGAGCAGGGCCAATGGTTTATGTTGTGGAGCCGGTGGTGCACAAATGTTTAAGGAAGCAGAAAAAGGTAACAGAGAAGTGAATGTGGAACGCAGCGAAGAAGCGTTGGCACTGAATCCTGATATAATTGCAGTAGGTTGTCCTTTTTGCAATACTATGATGACGGATGGAGTAAAACACTTTAATAAAGAACAATCGGTAAAAGTGTATGATGTTGCTGAATTAATAGCGCAAGCGAAAGACCTATAGCTTAAAATATATTTTTTTCGATGAATATGTTATTCATTTTAAAAATTTGAGTAGTTTCGTGAACTATCTTCTGTAAATTAATATCTATCTTAAAATCACTTTATAAAAATGAAAAAGGTTAAAGTTGTATTGTTTGTTATTTTATTCTCGTTTTTTGCTTTCGACACAAAATCTTTTTCTCAAACAGATTCGCAGGTGCATGTGTATGGACAACCCGGACAGTCGGACGACCACCCACAAAAGCCAAAATTACCACAGTGCATTAAGCAAGGTGATTTTATTATTGATGGTTATTGGGGGTTTCCTTACTTTTGGGGATTACTCTTGCAAAATGTTGTGGCAGATAGCGCGAAAGCCTACGGATTATCTGTTCATAATACCCAGCACATAGGGGGAAGGTTTGAATATATGGTAAATGATAAAATAGGAATAGGGATGGAATATACTTATGCCGATTGTGGTATTGATTATACGGGTACTAATAGTAAGGGTAATCCACAAATATATACTATTGGATTGTCGAAACAACGTATTTTAGGGAAAATTAATATACATTTTGCCACCGGCCCTAAAATTGATCCCTATGCTACTTTTGGAGTAGGGTATGCGGCATTGAATGTTTATGCAAATGAACCCGGAGCTAATGTATCGGACATAAATAGTTCTATATCGTCAGCAATACCCCCGATAGCCATAAGGGCAGGTATAGGATTACGTTACTTCTTTACAGATAATTTTGGTTTGAATGCAGAATTTGGCCTTGGAGGTCCACTACTCCAAGCGGGGGTTACAGTCAAAATTTAAAATAATATTATTTTGGCATGCAATTATCAATTAAACAAATGCCGCTCGATGCCCGTGTATGGGTATATCAAAGTAACAGAGCCTTATCTGATACTGAGGTAGGTGTTATTGAAAAAGCAGGAAATTTATTTATTAACGATTGGGCGGCACACGGGGCAAGTTTAAAAGCAAGCTTTGATGTGTTGTACAGTCGTTTTGTTATAATAGCTGTTGACGAAAAACAAGCCTTGGCGAGCGGTTGCAGTATCGATAAATCGGTACATTTTATAAAAGAATTGGAGCAAATGTTAACCATTAGCTTGTTCGACCGCATGCAGGTGGCCTATCGTGGAAGCGAGAATGAAATTTTGGCTTGCAGCTTACAGGAATTTGAAAAATTAGCGGCTCAACATACAATTACCTCCAATACCATGGTATTTAACAACATGGTTACTACCAAACAGGCATTTGATAATGAGTGGGAGATTCCTTTAAAGCAAAGCTGGCAAAGTAGAGTGCTTGCTTGATAATTTAAATTGTATTTTGAGCAATTATAAAGGTCTTCACAACCTTGCCCTACTAAAGAAAGGGGCGGCTTATTTTTTTGTACCCGGTTTAGCAGCCTTTGTTTTAACAACTTTCATTTTTTTAAGCTTAATTACCTGTTTAATTTCATACGATTGTTTTTTGATGGCCGGTGCCATTTCTTTTTTAAATGTTTGAAACCCATCTTTTTCAACCTTTACAACATATTTGTCGCCCGGTTTAAGAATAAGAATGTATTTACCGTTCCTTGGCCTTGGCGTATAATTTCCTATTTCTGTTCCCGTTTCTTTATCAATCAATTTGATAGAAATACCTGAAAAATCCGATTTGGCTTTCCTGTCCTTACCCGGTAATGAAATCTGCCCTTTTACGGTTACATGCGTATCTGTTTCCGGTTTGTCCTCTGAAAGCTTTTCTATATAATCCTTTAGCATTTTTCTCATGGTAGGATCAATAAAGTGAGAGTCGCTGAACTCCGAAATTTTATCTCTAAGTACCTTATAGTCTTCCTTAGTAGCATTGGGATTTTCGAACACCGCATCAATTTCAGCCAATAGTTTTTTTAATAACAAGTCATTAAGATTGCTCTTTTTGGTAGTTCCGGTACTATCTGTGGCTGTTGAATCTTTTTCTTCTTCTACTATTTTTCCAAATGTATAGCTTAACATTATTTCGTTAGCAATACCGGCATATTTAGAAAGATTGCCTAAAACAAAGTCGTACGAATAACCTACATCTAAGCGTTTATACAAGCGAAATCCGGCTATACCTGAAACAGCATAGCCACTTTTATAAACGGTGCCTACCCAAAATTTATTTTTCCAGTTAAAATTAATTCCGGCGTCCAATTGAACGGGAGTATTGGGTGTGAAGTTGACCAATAACATGGGAGAAAGGGATATTTTTTGTTCTTCCGAAATAAAATATTTGTATTTATAGTACCCCATATATTGAGTGGCTTGCTGGTAGTAGGCAGTTGTTCCCGATTGAGTAGCATATTTAACTTGGGGGGCTAACAGTTGGGGGATTGATAGCCCGAACTCAAATCTTTTTCCGTAAAGCGCCATACCTGCGCTACTGTTAAGTGCAATTTTATTTTGAGCCCCTGTAGATAATAACGGATCGTTATTGTTTGCCACAATTGCATTTGAATAATTTAACGAATAATTAATTACGCCTAAAGAAATGCCAAAGTTTAAACGCGTGTGTTTTGATAAATGTAAACTGTAAGAATATAAAACAGTACCGCCAATCCTTCCGGTCAAATTTTGTTTGTCATCAATAATGTTTACTCCCAGCCCTACTTTTTTTGAACCTACTTTCCCATCCAATGTGAACGTATTAGATACGGGAGCCCCTGAAAACCCACTAAATTGGCTACGGTTAATAATCATGGCATTAATATTACCCCCCATTCCTGTAAAAGCGGGGTTGTAAAGCATGGGCTTGTAAAAAAAATGGGTGTATAATCCTGTTTGTTGTGCATTCAATATGGCAGAAAAAAATAGGAGGAGGTATAGTGCAAAAAATGTTTTTTTCATCTTAAAATATCTACTGCACCCTTTATTACAGTGTTAGAATCATCAAACGTAATTACATAATAATAGGTGCCATCAGGAAGCTTTGCCCCATTATATGTTCCTGACCAATCGTTGTTATAAGGTTTTTTTGAATATACCATATTCCCGTAAATGTTGTAAACGGAAACCTCATTATCATCATAGTTATTCAAACCATCTACAAACCAGGTATCATTTATACCATCGCCATTTGGCGTGAATAAATTAGGAACCTTTCCTATTGATTTACCCAGTACGGTTATTTTTACCGTGTTCGAAGTATCAGATTTGCAAGTGGCGTATTTTACAATAGCTCTGTACAACGATGTTTTGGTTGAATTACTGTAAGGTTGCGAGGTTGTAGGATTGTTAATGTTGTTCCACACACTTCCGTTATTTGTGGATACTTTCCAATCTATGGTTCCTGAACTACCTGTTAACTGAAGCTGGTCGGCATTATTATTATCGTTGTAATTGATGGTGGTATCGTTATTCACTATTTTTCCGGCAATGCTTTTTTGAATAACAAAAGCTGTTAAAGATGTACTGTCTGCCGGACAACCGGGGAGATCGACAATAACTCTGTAAATAATGGTGCTATCGGTAGATTTGTATTTTAAAGAATCGGTTGTAATAGTAGTACTGTGCCAATGCTTACTGCTATCAGCAGAATATTGCCAGGTAACAATATTACCGGAATAGCCACTTAAACGAAGTGTTCCCGACCCGGACGAATCACAAAATGTCCCTCCTCCTGTGATTTTTCCTCCCTTGCTTGTGGAAATAGCCACGTTTGCTCTGGAAGACGAATCGACTTTACAGTAGGAACTGTTTCGCACCACAGCCTCATACATTGTGTTTTTGGTGATATTGTAACTGTAGTGAGAAGTTGTGTTTGCAACACTCGTCCATGTTTTGGCGGTATCAATAGAATATTGCCAACGAAGTATGTTGCCAGTATACCCTGTTAGCGTTAATACTCCCGCTCCAATACAAAAAGTTCCTCCGCCGCTAATGCTGCCTGCCACCGTTGGTTGATAGACGGTAACGGCACTTACAGAAGATATAGACGTATCAGAAGGAGGATGGGCGCTATTTTTAAACACTACCCTGTAATAAGTTGTTTGGGTAAGGCCGCTATAACCTTCTGTATTGATTGTATTACCTGTATTGGTCCACGTTATGCTATCGGTTGAAGTTTCCCAATATGAAATGGTGTCGGTATAACCGGGTTGTAACGATATAAAACCATTGCCAGAAACACCGCAAAATTTAGCACCTCCGGAAGTAGCCCATCCTGATTGGGCATTTAAGAACGGGCATGAAAAAATGATTAATAAGACAAGGAGGAGAATATGGAGACGTTTTAAATTCATGACTTTAAAAGTTTATTCTCTGCAACCTTATACGTTAAATATCTGCGCAAAGTTACTTTAAAGATTTTAATTTTAGGAGTAACAAGCCTACGATAATTACAATAATTTCATAGTAGTTGAAGAAAACCCCTGGTCTTTTTGTAAGAACTGTTGATAATTCAAAATTGGATTTTCGGACTTATTTTTTTAATTTAGCCATCCTTTTTGAAAAAAGAGGACATACGTGAATTTTAAAAATGAAGTTTTAAATGAATTTTAAGAGCATATTTTTTGTTGTAGTTGTTGTATTTACTTTGGCTCGGTTTACTGCTAAAGCTGCTGTTACGGGAACCAATGACAGTATTGCTTCTCCCACTCGTGCAGATGTTACTGATGAAAGGCAAAAACAGTTGATTGAAAATATGAGTGAGAAACAGTTAAATACATTAGTTGACCATTTGTTTGACATAGATACTGTTTCTCCTGAATTGATATCCACCGTTAAAGTAGCAATTGATAATTTGAACTGTAAAAAAGAGGATTCCCCTCTTTTTTCCTCTTCCGATCTATATTCCAATTGGGAGACCGATGAATTATTTCCCGAATACGACAAGTTAAAAGTGAAGGAAGATACTTCGTATATAATTGTTTTGGAGCATGGGGAACATCAAAATTATTGCCATCCGTTTATTGGGCCCGTTACTTCAAATTACGGATGGAGAGGCAAAACAATGCATAAGGGCATTGATATTGACCTTGTTAAAGGAGATAAAGTTGCGGTTGCGTTTGACGGTATGGTACGAATAGCAAAAAAAGATGCAGGTTTTGGCAACGTAGTAATTGTGAGGCACTACAATGGTTTGGAAACGGTATATGCACACCTCTCCAAAATAAAAGTAAAACCCGGGCAATTGGTTAGTGCCGGCGACATTATTGGTTTGGGAGGTAGTACAGGGCATTCAACAGGTTCGCATTTACACTTTGAAGTACGATTAAAAGGGGTGCCTGTTAATCCGAAATCCATGATTTCTTTTACCGAGCAAAAGCTTATTGCAAATGAGTTTATATTTAGGAAAAACAAAAAGGGGCTGGCGGCCTATCCTGTAAACAGTAAATTTTATACGGTGGAGAACGGAGATACTATTTTTGAAATTGCCAAACGTTTCGGCACTTCCATTACTTCCTTAAAAGAGATGAACAATATTTACGGGAAGTATGTGTATTTAAAGCCCGGACAAGAAATTTGTGTTGCTTATTAACTACTTTACATCCTTTCGGGCACCTCTATTCCTAATAATTGCATACTTTGTTTAATGGCTTTTCCAATGGTTTGAGAAAGCTGTAACCTGAAGTTCATCAATTCTTTTTCGTTTTCTTTAAGTATAGGAGTGTCATGATAATACTGGCTGTATTCTTTCGCCAATTCGTAAACGTAATTAGCTATTATTGCCGGGCTGTATTCTGCGGCGGCCACTTGCAAAGTGGCCCCGAAGTTATATAATTTAATAATGAGTTCTTTTTCCTTAGGTAATAGTGTTATTTGATTGTTTGAATTAGTCGTTATGATTGAGCCATTTTCCGCTGCTTTTCTTAATAGCGCCTGAATGCGTACATAGTTAAACTGAATAAAAGGTGCGGTATTTCCATTAAAATCAATAGACTCTGCAGGATTAAAAAGCATTTTCTTTTTAGGATCAACCTTTAGTATAAAATACTTTAAGGCCCCTAAACCTATTGTACGGTATAGTTGTTCCGATTCGGATTCGCTGAAACCTTCTGTTTTCCCCAATTCTTTGGTAATGGCTCCGGCGGTGTCTATCATCTCTTTTATCAAGTCATCGGCATCCACCACGGTTCCTTCGCGCGATTTCATTTTGCCCGCCGGTAACTCTACCATTCCGTACGACAGGTGATACAAGCCTTTTGCCCAGGCATAACCTAATTTTTCGAGTATTAAAAATAGTACCTTAAAATGATAATCCTGTTCGTTGCCAACAGTATATATACTTTTATTAAAGTGATATTCTTCCGCTCGTTGCACTGCGGTTCCAATATCTTGTGTAATGTAAACGGAAGTTCCATCGCCACGTAATAAGGTTTTCTCATCCAAACCATCGGCGGTTAAATCAATGTATACCGAATTGTCCGGTCGTTTTTTTAATATTCCTTTTTGCAATCCGTTTTCAATAATATCTTTACCAAGGAGGTAGGTGTTGCTTTCGTAATAGGTCTTGTCAAAATCAACACCCAATAGTTTATAGGTGTCATCAAATCCCTTGTACACCCAACCATTCATTGTTTTCCAAAGTGCCCTAATGTCTTTATCTCCCGCTTCCCATTCACGAAGCATTTCCTGTATTTCGAGCATTAAAGGTGCATGCTTTTCAGCTTCCTCTTCCGACGAACCAGTTGACTTTAATTCCGCAACTTGCTGTTTATAATGTTTGTCAAACTCCACATAATATTTTCCAACCAAGTGGTCGCCTTTCATTCTGGCAGATGCCGGCGTTTCCCCATTGCCCCATTTTTGCCATGCCAGCATCGATTTACAAATATGAATGCCTCGGTCGTTCACCAAATTAACCTTTACCACCTCATTTCCTGCCGCTTTTAAAATTTGGGCAACGGCATATCCCAATAAGTTGTTACGAACATGCCCGAGATGTAGTGGTTTGTTGGTATTGGGCGAAGAGTATTCAACCAATATTTTTGGTGCATTTGCAGGCAAAGTGCCATTAATAAAAGGTTTATTGTAAATGGATGTAAAATAATCCATCCAAAAGGCGTCGCTAATTACAATATTTAAAAAGCCTTTCACCACATTAAAACCGGTAACTTCTTTAACGTTTGCTTTTAAATAAGCACCTATTTCGTTGGCGGTATCTTCGGGTTTTTTCTTTAAACTTTTTAAAAAGCCGAACACTACAAGTGTTAGATCGCCTTCAAAATCGGGGTTGGTTTTTTCCAATACCACCTTATCAACCTCGGCCGAGTACAGGTATTTTAATGCGTTAATGGTTTCTTGCGAAAGTTTTTGTTCGATATTCATAATGTGTTTTACCTGAAAGGCGGGTAAAAGTACCAAAGATTCTTAAACATTCAAGGTTTAAACAGTCAATAAAAAAGCAATAAGACTACTATGAAAAAACTGTGAAAATTACGATTGAAAATGTTACAAATGTGACACGAAACGCATTTTTTTATTTAAAAGTTTGAATCAAACTATGAAAAAACTGTGAAAAATTCGTTCATCGTTTACGAAGGATAACAAATAGTTATAAGTAATTAATTGTCAATTAGTTGTGTTGGTTGTGCGCTTAATTTAATTGAAAGTCGAATAATTGGCAATCAGCACATCATCATATCAACTGACTCACTACTTTTTGAAGAATTTCAAAAGCGTTTTCGGCCATGAGGTTTTCTTTATCAAGAGTGGGGTTTATTTCTGTTATTTCGAAACAGCACACTTTTTCATTTTGAATAAGCCGCACACAAAGGCTCCCGGCTTCTTTTTCAGAGATACCGTTACGTACAGGGGTACCTGTCCCTTTCGAAATAGAAGAATCCATACTGTCCACATCAAACGACACATATATCAAGTCGCATTTATTCAAATGAACCATGGTATCACGTGCTATTTTCTCAACACCGTTGCGTTTTATTTCAGCGGTACTAAAGTTCTTCACTTTATGTTTTTTTATTAAAAACGACTCTTCCGGCTCCAGGTCCCGTGCACTTATAAATACCACATCGTGATAATTTATTTTAGGTGTAATGCCCCCTATTTTTTTGAGCTTTTCCCAAAAATCAATGGTTGTTTTATCGGGTTTGTTTAATTTGTTGGTGCTGTTATCTTCGCCTAATGAAGCTGCTATGGGCATTCCGTGCAAATTGCCTGTAGGGGTGGTATAAGGGCTGTGAATATCATAATGAGCGTCTATCCACACCACTCCCAACCGTTTGTTAGGGTGCGCCATTTTAATACCCGCAATAGTTCCAATGGCATTACTATGATCTCCCGAAAGCACAACAGGGAAAATGTTTTTCTTTAATGTTTGGTTTACTGTATCCGCTACCCGTTCGCAAACCGCTAACACGCCCTCTATGCGTTTTGCATTGGGCGTTTTAGCGGGTTCGAACAACAACTGATTTTCGGTTTTAACATCAACACTATCAATTTGTTTGAACAAACTGCTGCCATAATCAAGCGCTGCAATTTTTAAAGCATCAACACCTAAACTCGCACCGCGTGTTCCCGCACCTATTTCCGATTTTACTTCAATAAACCTTACATTTTTCATAGGCGTTCATTCTTTAAAATAACCCTGCATTCTTTAACTCATTACAAGTTAAAATGTTTCATAATTTTTTACGTTTAAGGGTGTCATTTTATAAAATAAAAGAGGTCACCCTTTTGGGATGACCTCTTTGTTACCATTTTAAAACGCATTTATTCGCCTGTTACAGTGCAAATACGCTCGTTCCATAAAAAGAAAAAGTTTATGGTAAAATCAACAGTGCTTATTTTAGTAATGCCCCCGTTTTTCGCTGCTTCCTGAATACTTGAAGTTCCTACTCCATAAAATGGCGGATACCATAAGATACCTGTTACGGATGATTTTCCTACTTTATTTCCAACAGGATTAGAAGTTGCTGAAATAGGGCGGGTAACTTGGCAGGAATTGATAAAGAACATCCCGGTAATTGATAGTATAACTATTATTTTTTTCATGGTTCCGTAGTTAGTTCCTCACAAAAGTATAACTATTTATTTTTTAAAATTGATAATTTAAGTTAAAAATCTTGGTTTGCTCACTTTTAAATCAATAGACCTCAATATTATCGTTCAATTATTTTAATGTAAATTAATTACATGATATAAAAAATATTAGTGCAAGTTAATTACATTTGCAAAAAAATATAGTATCAACTATTTTAACAGAAGAAAATGGAATACTCATACCATGATTTAATTCAGCAAACCTATGACTTTCCGCAAGAAGGGTTTGAAGTGATTGACAATGAACTACACTTTTGCAATATCCCCCTGATGGATATTATTGAACAATATGGTACTCCACTAAAAATAACTTATTTGCCAAAAATAAGTTCGCAAATACAAAAGGCAAAAAAAATATTTAATGTAGCCATTGCTAAAGCAGGCTATAAAGGCAAATACATTTATTGTTATTGCTCCAAAAGTTCTCACTTTTCGTTTGTAATGGACGAGGCACTTAAAAACGATATACATATCGAAACCTCATCGGCATTTGATATGCCATTGGTACGGTCACTTTACAATGCGGGAAAAATTACCAAAGAAACCTTCATCATTAATAATGGATATAAACGTCCGGAGTATTTAAAATACATAAGTGAATTTGTAAATGACGATTTTGTAAACATTGTTCCTATTTTGGATAACAAAAAAGAGTTACCTCTGTTAGAAAAATTATGCAAAAAGAAATTTAAAGTAGGTATTCGTTTAGCGACTGACGAGGAACCTAAATTTGAGTTTTATACTTCCCGGTTAGGAATACGTCAGGCGGATATAGTTGATTATTACGAAAACGTTATACAAAAAAGCCCGAAGTGTGAGCTAAAGATGTTGCACTTTTTTATTAATACCGGAATTAAGGACAGTACTTACTATTGGACGGAACTTACCAAATGCATTAATATTTATTGCGAGTTAAAAAAGATTTGCCCTACGCTTGATTCTATGGATATCGGAGGCGGTTTTCCTATACGTACCAAATTAGGTTTTACGTACGACTACCAATACATGGCCGATGAAATTGTTAGCAGAATAAAACAATTGTGTGAAGAAAAAGAAGTGGATGAGCCCAATATTTTTACGGAGTTCGGGAGTTTTACGGTAAGCGAAAGCGGTGCTACCTTATATTCCATTGTGGATGTTAAAAAGCAGAACGACAATGAGTTGTGGTACATGATAGACAGCTCGTTTATAACTACATTGCCCGATACCTGGGGCATTAAGCAAAAATTTATTTTACTTGCGGTTAATTATTGGGACAAAAAATTTCAGCGTGTAAATTTGGGTGGGCTCACCTGCGACAGTGAGGATTATTACAATGGCGAAACAAACCTCAATCAGGTGTACATGCCGGTGGTTGACGAAAAACTGGAAGAGCCTTTGTACATAGGCTTTTTTCACACCGGTGCGTATCAGGAATCCTTGGGTGGTTATGGTGGAATTCAACATTGTTTGATACCTGCACCCAAACACGTTATTATAGACAGAGATGAAGATGGGGAAATAAGTACACGTTTATTCGCCAAAGAACAAAGCTATAAGTCAATGATGAAAACGCTGGGGTATTAATCCCCGTTTCTTATTCACAATAATAAGTGCATAAAAATATATTTTCACTTTTTTTTATCTCTTTATAACTGTTACTTTAGTTGTTTATAAGTAGCAGGTATGGCAATGGCTGAGATAAGAAATAATTTGAAAAATAGTTCTAAAAGTAATTCTAAGGAAGAGCCTAAATCGGATAGTGCCTCTTCTTCAACCACCTCATCTCCCAAAAAAGCTGGGGTTCAACCTAGGCCCAATCTTACAATTAAAGAAAAAGTAACCAGGGTTTTCAGTTTTTTGTATGACGAACGTTTCCAAAAAGTAACGGGTCTTACACTTTTACTCTTTTCTGTTTTTCTCGCTTTTTCGTTTATTTCCTATCCTTTTACATGGGAGAACGATTATTCAAAAGTTGTGGGTAACCTCTTTTCACCCGAAGTTAAAGTGGACAATTGGATGGGCAAACTGGGGGCGTTGGTTTCGCACATATTTATTTACAAGTGGTTCGGCGTATCATCTTTTGTTTTCCCTTTTCTGGCTTTTATTACGGGTTTACGCATCACCTTTAATATTGGCCCGTCCGGTTTTTTCAAAATTTATGCCTATTCGTTTTTCTTTTTAGTTTTCACTTCTGTAACGTTCGGTTATATTTTTACCGACCCGGCTTTTTTATACCTGGGTGGTGCTTACGGGTACACTATAAGCAATTTGCTAAACTCGTTGATGGGGTTTGCGGGAACCGGGATACTATTATTTTTTGTTTTACTCGTTTTCCTGGTGGTTGCATTTAATGTTTCATTCGATTTAAGTAAAAAAGAGGTGTTGGGTGAAGATGAAAAAGGTGACCATGTAGTACCCGAACCAACGCTGAAACAAAAACCTGAGAGTAGTTTAAAAGAAGAAGTAAAAGCTAAAGAGCAAGTTATTGAATTAGATACGACTATTGAATCCCTTATTTTGGAGGACCCAAAACATGACATTGACGAAGAGGTTGAGTATACCACCAATAAAGAGGAAATGATATTATCGTCGTCCAACGAAGATGTGCAGTTTACGGTTGAAAACACCGAGAAAAAAGAAACACAGTTAAGTCCTCAGGAAATAGCGGCGGCCCTGGTAGCAGAAGTAGGTGAGTACGATTCTACATTGGATCTGCCATCCTACAAATTCCCTTCTATTGATCTGTTGGAGAATTACGGTGGCTCAAAAGATATTGTTATTAATAAAGACGAACTCAATGCCAATAAGGACCGCATTATTAAAACCTTAGGCGATTATGGCATTGAAATAGAAAAAATAAAAGGAATAGTGGGCCCTACCGTTACATTATATGAAATTGTTCCGGCGGCGGGTGTACGTATTTCTAAAATAAAAAATCTGGAAGACGATATTGCGTTAAGTCTGTCGGCATTGGGTATTCGTATAATTGCCCCCATACCCGGTAAAGGAACCATAGGTATTGAAGTTCCTAATCTTAACCCCGATATAGTACCGATGCGTACATTGCTGGCATCTGAAAAATTTCAAAGTACAACTATGGACTTGCCCATTGCATTGGGTAAAACCATTAGTAATGAAACATTTATTTACGACTTGGCAAAAATGCCGCATCTGTTAATGGCGGGAGCTACCGGACAAGGTAAATCGGTGGGACTGAATTCTATTTTAGTGTCGTTACTGTATAAAAAGCACCCTTCGCAAATAAAATTTGTGTTGGTTGACCCTAAAAAAGTGGAACTCACCTTATTCAATAAAATTGAAAAACACTTTTTGGCAAAATTGCCCGATAGTGCCGAAGCCATTATAACTGACACTAAAAAGGTGATTCATACACTTAACTCGTTGTGTATTGAAATGGACACCCGTTACGACTTGCTGAAAGAAGCCGAAGTAAGAAATATAAAAGAATACAATACAAAATTTATTGCCCGCAGATTAAATCCGAATAACGGGCACCGGTTTTTGCCTTATATAGTATTGGTAGTGGACGAGTTTGCCGATTTGATTATGACGGCAGGCAAGGAGGTGGAAACGCCTATTGCCCGTTTGGCGCAGCTTGCCCGCGCCATTGGCATACATTTGGTAATAGCCACACAGCGCCCGTCGGTAAACATTATTACCGGAACAATAAAAGCCAACTTTCCCGCACGTATAGCGTTCAGGGTAACTTCAAAAATTGATTCCCGTACCATTTTGGATACAGGAGGAGCCGACCAGCTTATTGGAAGAGGAGATATGCTATTGTCGACCGGAAACGACCTTATCCGTTTGCAATGTGCCTTTGTGGACACACCTGAAGTGGAAAAGATTTGTAATTTTATAAGCAGCCAAAGAGGATATACCGATGCCTATTTATTGCCTGAATTTAATGACGAAAGTGCAGAAGCGGAAAAGGGGCAGCTTGATCCGAACGAAACAGACAGTCTGTTTGGGCAGGCAGCAGAAATAGTGGTTACCACACAACAAGGCTCCACTTCACTTATTCAACGCAGGTTAAAATTAGGGTATAACCGTGCGGGCCGCATCATCGACCAATTGGAAAGGGCCGGAATAGTGGGTGGCAACGAAGGTTCAAAAGCAAGAGAGGTATTAGTAAAAGATATTTTATCTTTGGATGAACTTTTAAAGAGAATGAACGCTAATCAAAAAATAATAAAAACATGTTTACTAAAAAATTTCAATTTACTGCATTATTGGCCATTTTATCGTTTGTGGTTACGGCACAACAAGATGAAAAAGCAAAAAAAATTTTAGACGAGCTGAGCGCCAAAACAAAATCGTACAGCACGCTCAAAGCCGAATTTTCGTGG
>Ga0206810_1033_pt1 | contig 24155 bp, 19 predicted proteins | sample Alteio_BWOrgCont_56_FD_152889 | JGI IMG/M metagenome (GOLD analysis project Ga0206810, IMG submission 152889) | Enriched cells from forest soil in Barre Woods Harvard Forest LTER site, Petersham, Massachusetts, United States -... | ecosystem: Environmental > Terrestrial > Soil > Temperate forest >...
GCGATTCCGCCACTGACAGGGGGATTGTACTGCCTGACGCGGGCGCGCCGGGAATGGTGGAGGCGGCCGCCGTCGTACTGAACTGTGGATAAGGATAGAGCGCGCTCAGCAGAGAATTGGTCGCCGGGAAGCCCGCGTATGGCAGAAACAGACCTCCCATCCTGGCTTCCACGGCTGAACTGTTGAGGGGCTGAGTCAGCAACTGGTAATCGGCGTAGTTTTGCGCCGGCGTGTATCCGGCCGGCCCGGTACCCGGATAGGGATACAAACGGTACTTCGCGAAAGCGGCCGGCGAAAGCTGGCTCAGGAATCCGTACGGACCATTGAGCCAAGCCACACGGTTTGCAACATAAGCCGCTTCCACCATAAAGTTTGCGGTGATCTGACGCTGAAATCCGACACTCCACTGATTCTGGCGCGGAGGTCGGTTATAGTTGCGATCCGGATCATACGGCGCGCCAACGGTGGTTCCAGGGTTGGGATAAACGTTCGGATTCGTCACTGGCCAGACGGGCTGAAGAATAAAGTTGGGCGACTGAGCGTTGACAAACGAATTGACGCCTGATACCGAATTGACCGCATTACTTCCGATCGTCGGTACCCCGTCATCGGTCGTGTACTGGTAGACCACACCCCATCCGGCCCGCACAACCGTTTTGGAATCGATCTGATAAGCGGCGCCCAGGCGCGGGCCGAAACCGTAAGGATAGCTGGGCCGGTAGAAGTCGCAATTGCAAGTCGAAGCATACATGGTCGCGCCGAGGCTGCCGCCCGCATTGGCGTTTGGCGCCAGGGGATTGAACTGGCCGACCCGTCCGTATTGTTCTCTGACGGCCGTCCCGAGATCGTAGCGAAGCCCGTAAGTCAGCGTCAGTTTCTGCGTTACCTTCCAGGAGTCCTGCGCAAAGACCGCAAGGGCCAGATGTCCCTGCCTGTAATCCTCCGAAGGCGTCTGCGTGGTGTTGTTGAAATCGCCCAAGAGGAAGCTTGCGTATCCGAAACCGGTGCTGAATCCATTGAGGCTGACCGTAGGAGTGAATGGCTGCGAGGTCGGGCCCGTACCGGTTGGCATCGTGACTCCGGCAAAAGGCTGAGTAATCGCCCCCATCGTTACTAACTCGCCGCCGAACTTAAAAGTATGATTGCCGTGGACCCAGCTCAGGTTCGCGTTGTAGGTCGGCTTCTGATAGTAAGTATGTGTCTGGCCCTGATTGGCAGTGCCCACATTCTGCATTCCACCGTACCCGGTGCAGGGAGTTCCGCCAGCACACATTCCGGTGATACTTGGGAATTGACGGTGAATCTCGAAACCGCTCAAGCCGAACGCCGACGGATCGAAATCCAGGAACGGCGCGTCATCGAAAAAGTTCACCCGTTGATAACCTGCTCCCAGATGGAGCAGGATTGTTGGCGACAGAATGCGGTCATAATTCAGCCGGATCGTTTTTGTGTCGATGAACGTGCCACGGTATTGTCCGATTTCGAGCGGCAGCCCGTCGGCGTTGCCGAGCGGCGTCGCCACCTGGCTCGCGGTACCCGTCGTTGAGTAGTAGAAAGAGAACTTATCTTTGGACGTCGGCGACTCGTCGATTTTGATCGACGGAATCGTGGTCACGCGCAGACTGGGAACGTTTCCGGCATAGTTTTGGGTCAGATTATTGTTCTGCGGCAGGGGAAAGAGCACCTGAAATTTGGCTGCCGTCGGATCGATGCGCGACGTCGGAATCACGTTATTGGGAAAAGGATTGGCGTAGCCCAGCCCGTTGGCGGCGTTTACGCCGCGAGTCGAGGGGTCATAAATTGTATTGGCGAGCAAAGGCCGGCCGAGCGCGTCCGTCGCAATAGCCGGAACTCCCAGCGGGGTCTGCTGAATGCCGTACTGACCACAGAGAGCGCAGGTTCCGTTCGGCGAGATGGCCGAGAAGTCGCCGTTGCGGAAAGCGGTTGTCGGTACCGTGTCGTTGAAGGTCAACCCGACGTCTTCGCGGTATTGTTCCCAACTGAAAAAGAAGAACGTCTTGTTCCGGCCATCATAGATTTTGGGGATTCGCACAGGGCCTCCAAAGGTTCCCCCATAATCATTTCGCCGGTTCCTGGGGCGAACCTTGACGCCAGCGCCATTGTTGCTGAGGTGTCCCGTGGCATTGAGCGCTTCGTTGACGAAGTATTCGTATCCGCTCCCATGAAACTGATTGGTACCCGACTTCATGGTCACATTCAAAACGGCGCCGCCCGCCGTACCAAATTCCGGCGCATAATTGCTGGTGAGTACGGCGACCTCCTGCACCGCATCCGCGCTCGGCTGCCGAACCTGGGTAGAGGCCACGCCAGGCGTATTGTTGCGCGAATCCATACCTTCGATCCGCACTCCCTCGGAGTTGTTCTGATTTCCGTTGATCACCATCACCAGATTGGTCCCGCTGAAAGTGGTTCCGGGAAGCAATTCTGTCAGAGCGAAGGGATTTCGAATTCCCGAGGTGCCCGCGTTCTGGGAACCAATGCCGAGGATCGGCAGATTATCGAGTTGCTCCAACGTAACGTTGTGCGTCATGTCCGCCGATTCCGTATTCAACTGGGAGGCTTCGGCGCTGACCGTGACAGTCTCGGCGGCGTTGCCGACCTGCAGCGCTACATCTTCCCGAATCGTCGCGTTCGCGGCGACATCGAGGTTCGTATGTACGTAAAGCTTGAACCCCATTGCGTTCACCGTGATCTGATACTTACCCACAGGCAGCTGAGCGGCCGTGTAATTCCCGGTATCGGTCGTCACCACGGGATAAGTAAGTCCTGTTCCGGTATTCTTTGCTTCCACCGATGCGCCCGCGACAACCGCGCCGGTCGGATCGGTAACGGTGCCTGTTATGGTGCCGTTGGCCGTCTGGCCGGACGCGCTCGCACAAAAGGCGATAAGACACACTACGACTAAGCCTGGTCGCATGACACTTCTCCCCTTGAATGAAAATGATGGAGCCGGACCGCGACGCGGCCCTCACCTGAAACTGTTACGAAACTCTGTCCGCGTCCTGGCCGGCTACTGAGCGTCTCCCGCGCAAATTACCGCCAAACACAAAGAGGACTTGAAAGGCGCCGGCACCGGAAGGCCGCGATCCTCCATCAGCTTCTGAAGAAGCGCCTCGGTTTCGGGGTGCGCCAGCGCTGATTGCACGCCAACACGCACCAGACCTCTTGCATAATCGATCGGTATCCACGTGCGCCCGAGCAACGATCCCGAGATCGTATCGCGGCTGCCGTAATCGTGAGCGTCAAGCTTCGCGCCGTGATCCACCAGAAACTGAACGACAGAATTACGCCCTTTGTGCGCTGCCCCATGCAGCGCATTGCGTCCGTCGTTATTCGGAGTATTCGGATCCATGCCGAGATCGAGACACATTTTCACCGCCTCCAGATTCTCAGCCTCCGACCATTCGAACGTCACTCCCTCGACCCAGCCGATTCCCGCAGCGACGGCGAGTGCCGTGTCGCCGAACTCGGTCCGGATTTTCGGATCGGCGCCATGCGCCAGCAGCAGTTTCATCAGCTTCACGTCCCCCGATTGAGCCGCGCGCAGAAAAGGCGTCGCCCCGTCTTCATAAAGCCACTGCATCGTGAAGATAGTTCGTGTCTCCGTGCTGTCTCCCACGCAGCGATCGGGAGTGGATTTCACGCCGCAGACCCGCGTGTTCACATTGGCGCCGCGATCGATCAGCTTCGAAATAAACGCGAGCTGATCCATGTCCGGGTTTCGGACCGGGTAATCTCCCGCTTCGATGTTCCGGTTATCTGTTGCGATATAGAGTGGCGTCCAGCCGCCGTTGTTGGCGATGTCGGGATCCGCGCCCTTGTCGAGCAGGTAAGAAGCAAGCTGGTAATGCCTGTTTTGCACCGCAACAAGCAGCGGCGTCCAGCCATAATGCGTCCGCTGATTGACGCCGGCTCCCGCTTCCACCAGAATCTTTGCCGATTCGAGATTGCCTTCACGGGCCGCGAAGACCAGCGCCGTCAATCCGCCGCCGTCTTGGTTCTGTCCCCTTCCGAAAGCGGCCGCGGCGGCGGCCTCATCGGCCGCGCCAATGTCTTTCGAGGCGTTTGCGGCAGGTGCAGGAGCGGCTCTGCGGCCCCGACCCTCTTTGGAAAGAGATCCGTCTTTCGCGATTCCATCCTGCAGCGCCCGTTGTTGCGGCGTCGGCGCCAGATATGCGGTCCCGCTCTTCGTGTCGGCGTTCGATGTTGCGCTGAAATCGGCGCCGCGCGCGATCAGCAGCTTCACGGCGGGCGCATGCCCCTGCTCGGCAGCCCACATCAGGGCCGTGGTTCCGCGTATCTTGTCTGTCGCTTCGATGTTCGCGTGATGATCCAACAATACGGTGATTGCCGCAACGTTACCGTTGCGGGACGCCAGCATCAGAGGTGTGTCCCCCTGAGGACCCTGTTCATTCGCGTCGGCCCCTGCATTCAGCAGCTTCTCGATCATCGCGGCGTTCCCGCTTACGGCGGCCAGAGACAGCGGCGTCGCTCCTTCGCGGTTCGCGGTCTTTACGTTCGCTCCGGCGGCGATCAGGAGATCGGCCATCTGCAGATCGCCTCTATACGCGGCCCACTCAATGGCAGTAGCTCCATCCGCCTGCGGAGCGTTCACGTCGGCTCGCGCCTTCAGCAGCTTTTGCAGCGCATTCGTGTCCCCCCGCATTGCGGCATCGGCGACGAGGCTGCTCTCCGCGGAAAAAGCCGTGGCACAAGCAAGGAGCACTAAAGCGGCCGATTGAATTTCACGTTTCATACTGTTCTTCGCGTGTCGTCACTTGATGTGATCACTTGATGTGCCCATCGTTAAAATCCTTGTTGTTCTCCTCGCAGGAGTACTCCATGATGTCCCAGTCCGGCCGCAGCGTAAAAGTGCGCGTGTTCTTCCACGGCTTGGTATAGGTCTTGGGGTCGTCGATGGTCACCTCATAAGTAATGTGACTCGCATCCGCGCGCCGATAGGTCTCGGTAACCTTCATCTGATCGCTGTGCGGATGGCCCACAGTGTCCAGATTGGTCTTGTCATTGAACCCTCTGGTTTCCACCACAAGCGTGTCGCCGTCCCAGTGGCCGAACGACGTCCCCATCCACGTAGGCTCGAGCTCCTTGTCCTTCGGAAAGGTCCTGCCGTTTGTCGGAACCACATGAAAGACGTTCCAGGCTTCATAAAGCACGGCAAAGGTATCCGGCGTCTGGACGATTTGCGCGGGAAACGGCGAATTCATCGAGCGCGTCAACCCCTGCGGGAGACAGTGCCCGGTGTAGTCGAACTTCGCGGGGTCGTACTGCTTGAACACATTCGCTCCCCATTCCGTAAATGGAAGCGGCGAAGTGCCCGTCTGTCCCTTGGCGTTCCTGCTCATATCCGGCACGTAAGGTCTTTCCCAGACGCCGTTCAGGTCGGGCTTGCCATTGGACATTCGCGGAATCCCTGACGTACCTGCTTCGCCGGCCTTCGCCGCCGCCTGCGCGGCAGACAGAGGACCCGTCATCAGACTAACCGCGAGAGAAATGGCCGCGGCGCCGTAATAGAAACGTTGCATCATTCGCTTGACTCTCCCTCGAGGGGCGCTGTTTTCACGGGCCGCCTGGAGCGCGGCATCCCGCATAATGCTGGAATCATGATACTCGCGTGAATTAATCCCGTAAAAGATTTTGTCGGTCTGGATTCATCGCTAATCTTTATTAGTGCGGGCCTCGCACTGTGACATGATCCAGCGATGGAGATCCGCCACCTTCGATACTTCCTCGCAGTGGCCGAGGAACTTCATTTCACCCGCGCCGCCTCCCTGCTCCATGTCGCGCAGCCCGCGTTGAGCCACCAGATACGGCAACTGGAAGAGGAAGTGGGTGTGCAGCTTCTCGAACGCACCAAACGCCGGGTGAAACTGACTCCCGCTGGCGAGGTCTTCCGTAATAGAGCGCGGGTCGTAGTGGAGCAGGCCGCTCGCGCCGCGTCTGACGCCGTAAAGGTTGGGCGGGGCAGCGCCGGCAGCGTGGCCATCGGTGTGGGCAGCACCGCCATTTGGAGCGTACTGCCGGAACTGGTGATGCGCTTTCGCCAGATTGCGCGGGCGGCCACGGTCGATATCCGCGAAATGGAACCGTCTGACCAGTTGGAAGCTCTCCGGCACGAATCCATTGATGTCGGAATCATGGCTGCCAAACCGCGGGATCCGGAACTGGAATCGATTCTGATTCTGCGTGAGAAACTCGTCGCTGTCCTCCCGGCGCGCCATGCGATGGCGCACCGGCGTCGGATCGATCTGAAACTGCTGGCCACGGATACGCTGATTTTGCCAGGTCGCCTGGGTATGCCGGGCTTTAATGAAATTGTTCTCGGCGCGTTCGAAAGAGCGGGACACATTCCGGCCGAGACTCTGACAACGCGTCAGATCCAGACGGTCATTTGCCTCGTTGCCGGCCGTCTCGGGGTCGCGCTGGTCCCCGAATCCTTCGGGCGCAACATGCAGGTGAAAGGGGTTGTGTATCGTCCCATCACCGAGCCGGCCCCCATAGCGGAATTGAACGCTGTCTGGCGCAAAAACAACAAGCTTCCGCTGGTGACTCGCTTTCAGAATGAGCTTCGTCTTCTTGCGGAGCGGCGTCTTCGTCGCGGCGCAGCCGCGGAACAGACCCGTATGGATGAAATCTACTGATATGAAAAGGCGATCATTTAATACAGGGAAAATATCACGGGACCCGTCCACGCTGGCTTATCATGAGTTTTCGTTTAACGTCGGCACCGGAACCATAAAATGTCGAAACTTCGGCTTACGATGTCCTGTTGGGATTACGACCGCACCCGTCTGCTCATGGATGGCAGGATTCAAATCGAAGGGATTGATCTGAACTACCTCAATCTGCCCATTGAGGAAACCTTCTTCCGCATGATGCGCCACGAAGAGTTTGACGTCGCCGAAATGTCCCTCTCTTCATATGTCGTTTCGCTGTTTCGTGAAAATCCGCCTTTCATCGCCATTCCGGTCTTCGTGTCCCGCTCCTTCCGGCACTCCGGAATCTATATCAATACAGAGAGCGGTATCGGAACGCCGATCGACCTCGTCGGAAAACGAGTCGGGAATCCGGAATACCAGTTGACCGCCATCGTCTGGATCCGCGGAATACTGAGCGACGAATACTGCGTTCCGATCGGCAGCGTTCGTTACTTCACCGGAGGCCAGGAGGAGCCGGGCCGCGTCGAAAAGATCGATCTCGGATTACCTCCGGAAATAAAAATCGAACCCATTTCCGCCGGTAAAACACTTTCGCGAATGCTTGAAGATAGAGAAATTGACGCTATATACGCTCCCCGCGCGCCCTCCACACTTCATACAAATCCCGCAAAAGTGCGGCGCCTGTTTCCGGATTATGCGGCCGTGGAACGCGAATACTATCGCAAAACGGGCATTTTCCCCATCATGCATACTATGGTCATCCGGCGTTCAGTCTACGAAGAGAATCCCTGGGTGGCGCAGGCTCTGTACAAGGCCTTCCTGGCGGCAAAACAGGAAGCCTGCCGCGACCTGCATGAGGTCGCGGCTCTCAAGGTCACGCTTCCCTGGCTTGGCTCGCACTTGGAGGACACTGAAAAGCTGATGGGAAATGACTTCTGGCCCTACGGCCTCGCAGAGAATGAACGGGCTCTCGATACCTTTCTACGTTACTCGTGGGAACAGGGATTGTCCCGGCGCAAGTTGACGCCCCGAGAGTTGTTTGCGCCGGAAACTTTTGAATCGTTCAAGATCTGATTCGCGCCGGCTTCCCGATGTCCACACCAACCATCGCCCCTCTCAGGTACAGATGGTGGACTCTGGAGCGCGGCGATGTCGATGCCACCATCGCCCAGGTGGGATTCAATCTCGCCCAACTGGTCATTCCCGCCTTCCTCTTAATATCCGCCGGAATCCCGCTCGAATTCAGTGTCTCCAGGCTATTGCCCGGTTACGCCCTGGGCTTTCTGATCGGTTCCCTCGGCCTCTGCTTTCTTGCCGTTCGCCTGGCGTACCGTGAAAACCGCTCCGACGTAACCGCCCACGTCTATGGCAACAACGTGCCGGCGATCATTGCCTACACGTTGTCGATCATGCTGCCCGTATATGTGCAGACCCGCGACCCTTTACAGGCGTGGCGAGTCGGTGCTGCCGCAGTGATCTGGACGGGAATCATCAAACTCGCCGCATCGCCCTTCGCCGGGTACATCAGAAAACAGATTCCGCCGGCTGCCGCCATGACGGTCTTCGGCAGCGCGATGTACAGCTATCTCGCCCTCGTTCTGCTACAGAGGATATTCGACCAGCCCGTGGTCGGCCTGATTGCGCTCGCGATCATTCTGACCAGCGTCGTCGGCATACCGATAACAAGGTTTCGCATTCCGCCCTTCCTCGCCGCATGGCTTGTTCCGCTTGCCGTCGGTGCGGCGATCGGCTACGTCACACCCGCGTGGCGCGGACTGCATCCCTCCCTTCCGCTTGTTTCTTCTCTTGAACCGTTGCGCGCGCTGGGAACGGCAATTCCGTATCTCTCCGTCATCGCGCCGATGTCGATCTATCACGTCCTGCAAGATATTGCGGCAGTAACGGGATCGAGTGCGGCGGGCGACGACTATGACGTGCGCGCCGTTCTGTTTTGGGATGGCTTGGGAACGCTGATCTGCGGGCTCGCGGGAAGCGCCGTCGCGCCCGTCGTGTATGCGCTGCATCCTCCCTACAAGCACATGGGCGCGCGCGCCGGTTTCGCCTTCTGGACCCCGGCCGTCCTGCTGCTGATCGTGGCCAGCGGACTCGCTCTATTCTTCGCGCAACTCTTTCCCTGGGCCATTCTGTCCGCCATGATCGCGTATGTGACCATCGGGGTGGGTCTGGCGACGCTGCGCCGGGTCGAATCCCGATATTCGGCGGCGGTGCTGTTGGGTCTCGTGCTGCCTGCCGGCGCTGTGGTCTCTGCCAGTGTTACCGCCGCGCTGCCGGCGCTGGGTCTTTCGCTCGCCAATCCGGTAACGCAAGCTGCCCTGAATCGCTCGATTTACTGGGCCTCCGTGCAGGGGCTGGGCAACGGCTTTTTGTTTCTGGTGCTGGTTGTCGCGGCCGTCACTACGGAGTTGATCGACAGGAATTTCACGCGCGCGGGCATCTGGTGCCTCATCGCAGCCACATTTTCGTGGTTCGGGTTAATGCACTCCGCCGTGATGCGATGGGCCGCTCAACCCCAATACGCTTGTGGCTGGCTTTGCGCAGCGTTCATCGTATACACCGCGCGCTGGTGGTGCGGTTAGTGCGGTAGGCCTTCTGCCCGTCAGCGCCCGAATTCCGGCCGCGAGCCGTTTGCGATGCGGATCGCATCGTCCAACTGATGAACCATAATCACGCCATCGTCGCTCGACGTTCGCGTGCGCGCCGTACCCGAAAGCATCTCGACTAACTCGTCTGTGCGATCCGAACACGCCAGAATTTCCAGTTTCATCCGCGGCTCGTCGACACGATACTCGGCGCCCCGGTAGACCGCCTTATATGTGGAGCGCCCACCGCTCTCATGAACTTCGGAGGATGTAACGTATTCGACACCGATAGACTCCAGCGCGGCTTTAACCTCGTCCAGCATGCAGGGCCGAATGATTGCTTCGATTTTAACCATCGCACTCCCTCCTTCCCACAGCCGAGTCTACAGCCCAAACCATAAGGAAATCATAGAAACTTGATCAGAAACATATGCAGACCGGCGGCCCCTCTCCTCCCGATATATAATTCACTCAACCATGAAGCTCCGCTTAGCGCTACTTTGCGCGGTCTCACTGCCGCTCGCGGCCCAGTGGGAGGTCAAAACCCCCGGTGTCCCGCGCCTGCCCGACGGTAAGCCGAATCTGAAGGCCCCCACGCCGAAGACCGCCGACGGCAAGCCCGACCTCTCGGGCATCTGGGAGCCCAACGGCATCAAATACCTGATCAACATCGCCGCGGACCTCAAACCGGACGACGTCCCGTTCAAACCCGAAGCCGCCGCGCTTTATAAAGAGCGCGTCCAAACGTTCGGAAAGGACGATCCCGACGCTCGCTGCCTGCCTTCCGGAATGCCCCGCAAGGACGCCATCACCTCGCCGTACAAGATCATCCAGCAACCCGGCGAAATTGTCTTCCTCTACGAATCGCGCACCACGTTCCGTCAGGTCTTTACCGATGGCCGACCGCTTCCGGTCGATCCGCAGCCCACCTGGGATGGCTATTCGGTCGGTCAGTGGGAGGGCGACACGCTTGTAGTCGAAACCCGAGGCATGAACGGTCTCACCTGGCTGGACAGCAACGGTCATCCTCTTTCAGACGCGATGCATCTGACCGAAAAATTCCGCCGGCCCGACTTCGGACACATGGAAATCGAGATAACGATCGACGATCCGAAGAACTACACCAAACCCTGGACTGTGAAGGAAAATCCGCATCTGCTCGTGGATACGGATCTGATCGAATACATCTGCAACGAGAACGAGAAGGACCTGAAGCACTTCTCGTCGAAATAGCCCTGCTACTTCTGCACAAATGCGTTCGCGAATCCGAGCGCCTTCAGCCGCGCTTTGGCGTCCGCCACGTCTGCGGTCTGATGATATGGCCCCACCATCACTCGAAACAGGTCCGGCTTCGAACTTTCGGCGACTAGCGCGGGGAAATTCTGCTCGCGTAACGTCTTCGCGAGCTTGTCCGCGTCGGACCGGAGCAAAGCCGTAACCTGCAGATATGTCGCGCCCTCCTGCGGCACCGAGACGCCGGCTGCGGGAGCAGCGGCTTCGGGCGCGGGAGTTGGGGGACCTGCCGGCGCAGACGCGACAGGAGCCGGTTGCGGAGTATCGCGCGCGGGCTTCGTCTCAGTCGGCGGCTGCTGCGGTTGCGGATCGGCGGGCGCCGGAGCTGCTGTCTCGGCCGTCTCGCGCGGCGGTTCCGGCTGTTGCTGAACCTGTTGCTGCGCCCCGGGCGCCGTAACCGCCGGCGCGGGGCCGGGCTCGGGGTTTGCCAGCGGCGTTTTGGCCGAAGGCCGCCCCATCATATAGCCCATCGCGAAAAATACGCCGCACAGGGCCACAACCACGAAGAAAAGCCCCATCAACTGCTTGTTTCCGAGAACTAATTCCTTTTCGCCTTCCATCTGCGTCATGTTTATGATTTGCCTGTTTCATCCCGCCGCTTGCTTTGGAGATAAGTTTCGAGTGAGCTTAAAATATCGATCGGGAGCGGGAACACGATTGTCGTATTTTTCTCCTGCCCGATCTCCATCAGTGTCTGTAAATAGCGTAGCTGGATTGCCGCCGGTTGTCTCTGAATTACTTCGGCCGCCATCGCCAGTTTCTCGGACGCCACAAACTCCCCTTCGGCGTGGATGATCTTGGCCCGTTTCTCCCGCTCGGCCTCCGCCTGCCTGCCGATCGCCCGGATCATCTGCTCCGGAATATCCACCTGTTTGACCGAAACCAGCGTCACTTTCACGCCCCACGGCGACGTATGCTGATCCAGAATCGCCTGAAGCCGGACGTTCAGCTCATCGCGTTTGCTCAGGAGATCGTCAAGCTCAACCTCGCCCAGGACACTCCGAAGCGTCGTTTGCGCCAATTGCGATGTTGCGTACAGAAAATTCGAAACCTCGGTGACCGCCAACCTCGGCTCCACCACCCGAAAATAAATGACTGCGTTGACCTTGACCGTGATGTTGTCCCGCGTGATCACGTCCTGCGGCGGCACTTCGATGGTGTCGACCCGCAGCGAAATCCGGACCATCCGGTCCAGCGGCGCAAACACCAGAATCACCCCCGGCCCTTTCGCCTGTGGAAGCAGCCGGCCCAGCCTGAAGATCACGCCCCGTTCGTATTCGGCCAGGATCTTGATTGAGGAAAACAGGTAGAAGACGATGATGATTACGACCAGCAGTTCCGGCAAGCCCGTCATGAGGTCTCTTTCTTTTCCATACCGCTAACCAGCAGCGTGAGTCCATCGATTCCGGTGATGCGAACCGGTTCGCTTGCGGGCACGCGCTGCGGCGCACGCGCGTTCCAGTATTCGCCGCGCACCAGAACGGTGCCCAGGGGATTCAACTCTCCGACCGCCACTCCCGCCTCACCCATCATTCCCTCAAGCCCCGTGACGACCTTATTCCGCCGCGCGCGCACCGCAATCGAAACCAAAAACGTGGTGATCAGCGCGAAAGGGACCGCGAGTCCAATTGCCGTACTCCAGTGAACGCGCAGTTCCGGAACGTTCGTATCCACCAGCATGACCGCGCCCAGCGCGAGCGCCACCGTGCCGCCGACCGCGAGCACCCCATGCGTCGGAAACTTGGCCTCGAGAACAAAGAAAACCAGTCCCAGAATCATCAGGCCCGCGCCCAGCCAGTCGATGGGCAGCATGGAAAGCGCGGTGAGACCCAGCAGGGCCAGAATCGCGCCAAAAACTCCCGGCGCAACCAGCCCGGGCGAAGAAAACTCCAGATAGATCCCCAGCGCCCCGAGAAGCACCACCAGTAACGCGATATTAGGGTCGGCAATCGCCAGCATCAGGCGTTCGCGCAAAGATGGCTGATAGATGCTAATCGCAGTGTCCGTAAAACGCAGTGTCTGGTGACTGCCGTCAAATCGCGTAATCTGCCGTCCGTCGAGCTGTTTGAGCAGGGCCTCCGGATTCGGGGCAATCACATCGATCAGGTGCTGATCCAGCGCCTCGCGCTCCGTGTAAGAAGCGCTCTCCCGAACGGTCTTCTCCGCCGCCTGCTGATCGCGCCCTCGATGCACCGCAATCGTCCGCATCAAAGCCGCCGCGTCGTTCTCGACCTTCGACTTCATGATCGAATCCATCGTGCCGCCGCCCTCGAGGACCGGATGCGAAGCGCCGGTGTTGGTTCCGGGAGCCATCGCCGCGATCTCCGCGGCTTCCAGAAGGAAGAAGCCCGCAGAGGCGGCGCGGGCCCCCGCGGGTCCTACCCACGTAATCACCGGAACGGGCGAATGAAAAATCTTTTCAACGATCTGCCTGGTGGCGTCCATGAACCCTCCCGGCGTGCTCAGGCGAATCAGGACTGCGTCAGCGTGCTCTCGTTCGGCTTGGGCAATCGCAGAGGAAATCACTTCGACCGTAATCGGATGAACGATTCCGTCGACATCCACTTGCACGACACGCGCCCTCAGGGGCGCAGCGCAGACAAAGGTGGCGACAACGGCCACTCCCGCGGCGGATTTCAACAGGGAAAGCAATGCAGAATCCGATACCAGTCTATCGGGAAACGGCCACACCAGTGGAACGAACGTGAAACAATCGTATGTTTATGAGTCTTTTGACGGCTGGGGCAACGAAGATCTTTCAGGACTGCTTCGAAGATCACCGAACCCTGCTTACGGAAACGGAGACCTCCTGCGCCGAGCCCCTCATGCGCCTCGCGGACTTGTGCGTCGAGGCCCTTCGAAGCGGCGGCAAGCTCTTGCTCTTCGGCAATGGAGGAAGTGCCGCGGACGCCCAGCACCTGAGCGCCGAACTGACCGTCCGTTTCGTCCGTCACCGTCGTGCGCTTGCCGCCATGGCGCTCACCACCGACACATCCGCCCTCACCGCCTGCGCCAACGATTACGGATTCGAGACGGTTTTCGCACGCCAGATCGAGGCGCTGGGGCGTCCCGGCGATATCGCCATCGGGTTCTCGACATCGGGTCAAAGCCCGAACGTCATCTGCGCTCTCGAAGCAGCCCGAAAGACGGGGATCGCCGCGGCCGCTTTCGCCGGCAACTCGGGCGGTGCTTTGACCGGAATCGCCGATCCCCTGATCGTGGTGCCGTCCACCGTCACCGCGCGTATCCAGGAAATGCATATTCTTCTTTGCCACGTTCTCTGCGCCGAAATCGAAGAGCGTCTGGGAATCATTTGAAAGACCTCATTCCCGTCATCGAAAAGCTCTCGTCGGCCGTGGTTGTCTGCGCGGGCGACGTCATGCTCGATTCGTTCGTCTACGGCGACGTCAGCCGGATTTCCCCGGAAGCCCCGATCCCGGTCCTGCGGACCGGCCGCCGCCAGTCTATGTTGGGGGGCGCGGGCAATGCGGTCCGCAATCTGAGCGCCCTCGGCTGCGGTGTCTGCTTTTTTTCCGCAACAGGAAACGACCCGGAAGCGGCGGAAATTACGGACCTTCTGAGGGATTTGCCAGGGACCTGCGCCTCGCTTCAAGCGGAACCAGGGCGCCAGACCACGACCAAGACCCGTTACATCGCCCAGGGGCAGCAGCTCTTGCGCGCGGACAACGAATCCACCGACCCGGTAAAGCCGGAAACCGCGGAAGCCCTCCTCGCCGCCTTCACTGCGGCGCTGGAAGGATGCTCCGTCGTCCTTCTGTCCGACTACGCCAAAGGTTTGTTGAACGGACCCCGTGCCCAGCAGTTCATCCTCGCGGCGCGCGCAGCCGGAAAACCAGTGATCGTCGATCCCAAGGGGCGCGACTTCAGCCGTTATCGAAACGCGACTCTGCTCAAGCCGAATCTGCGCGAACTCTCCGAAGCCACCGGCCTCTCCGTCTCCGGCGTTGGCGCCCAGGAAACCGCCGCTCGCCGATTGCTGAACGACACCGCGGCGGAATCAATCCTCGTAACGCTGGGAGCCGAAGGGATGATGTTGCTTCCCGGTCACGGACCGGCGATCCGCTTCCCGGCGCTGGCGCGAGAGGTCTACGATGTCTCCGGCGCAGGCGACACCGTTGCCGCCGTGCTCGCGGCTGCAATCGGATCGGGATCGTCATTCCAGGATGCGGTCGAACTCGCCAATATCGCCGCGGGAATGGTAGTCGGCAGAGCCGGCACCGCAGTCGTAAGCGCCATTGAAATAGGCGAGGAGGTTCGCCGCGGACAGTTTGGGCACGGCGTCCATGCGCGTGCGGCAGCGAAAGTCCTCGCGCTCCCGAACGCGATCGAACGCTCCCAAATCTGGACCCGGTCCGGTCTCAGCGTAGGATTTACGAACGGCTGTTTCGACTTGCTGCATCCCGGCCACTTGCGCTTGCTCGAAACCGCCCGGGCCCACTGCGATCGCCTGCTGGTAGGTCTGAACAGCGATCAATCCGTTAAACGTCTGAAAGGCGACTCGCGACCCATTCAGGATGAAATGTCCCGCGCTCTGGTGCTGGCGTCGCTGAGTTGTGTCGACGGCGTCGTGATCTTCGAAGAAGACACACCGCTCGAACTGATCCGCGCGCTGCGCCCGCATGTGCTGGTCAAGGGCGGCGAATACCAGGCGGACCAGGTAGTAGGCGCCAGTCTCGTGGAAAGCTGGGGTGGAAAGCTCCTGCTGGTCGAAATGGTCCCAGGATGGAGCACTACCCGAACCCTGTCGAGGTTGACGCCGCTTACACAAAACAGCGGCTCTTAAACCGGACTGCGCGGCACAACGGGCATACCCAGAGTTTCCTCTCTGGGACTCTTGCGCCGATCGGGCGCGCGAAACTTCTGATCGCAGTCACGGCAGCGGTACTGCCGCATGCCGCTGAGGAACGAACGCAGTCGTTCGATTCCCGTATTTTGCCTGATCATCAGCAGTCTTGACCTGCAGCGTGGACATTCCATGCCCATATATCGGCAATTCCAGGGGAGAAACTTTAGGGCGGCGCCTACCGAATCGTAATCACAGCCAGACCCTGCGGATCCAGACGAATCGGATCACCGATCGCATGCCGTGCCGGAGGCGCAATCTGCGATGCCTTAATCAGATCTGAAATCTGCGCCTGCGTCGGTGAAGCCGGCTCACCCATAGCGGTCCACGCGCGCACGGCCGAGCCGTGCGCGGGATCCACCACCTGGATCTCATAACTCTTCGCAACGCTGCCCTTCAAGTCGAGGCGAAACACCTTTTGCGCGCCCCGCTCACCAGGTTCGGCATAATTCCACAATGCAAGAACGATGGTGCCGCTGCGTCGCTTCGTGACGAGCGCATCGTTCGATGCATTCGCCATCCGCTTATCGCCCAAATCGTGCAGAAGCTCAAACGCCCGATAAGCCGGTTTCGGTATACCGCGTTCCGCAACAAGTCCATAGCCTCCATAAAAAGGTTTCCTGACTACACCCTGCTCCTCGAAAACATCCGAGAAAGCCCAGTAAGACATCATTGACGTCAAACCGTCGCATTCCGCAATATTATTCGCCAGCCACGGTCCCATGAACGCGCTATCCGTCACCTCCGTCTGCGTGGAATAGGTCGCGTTGTACTCGCTAATCAGAATCGGAGTCTTCGGCGCGGCCGACGCCGCAACCTCGTCGTGCACCTTACGCACCGCGCGGGCAACCATATCTTTCCGAGGTATCGGAGTCGCGGTACCGAACACGTTTACCGGATCCTCATTCCCGTAAATATGCGTCGAAACGAAATCGAAGGGCGCCCCGGATCTCATGCAATACTCGATGAAATCCTTCACCCACGCCGCCTGCGCCGTCGCCGGGCCGCCCACCTTTAACCGTGGATCAACCTTTCGGATCGCATTCGCAGTCAACTTATAAAACGCAAAGTAAGTATCCTTCTTCGGCTCCCCGTTCCAGAAATCGATATTCGGCTCGTTCCAGACCTCGAAGTACCACTTCTCCGTTTCCTCCGCACCATAACGGTCGATAAGATGCCGCGTGAATGCGGATATCAAATCCGCCCACTGATTCGGATCTTTCGGGGGTGATGGATAAGGTTTATACCAGAACGGATGCGGCACAGGATTGGCCGCCAGCAGCTTCGGCATGAAACTGATCTCGACAAACGGCTGGATACCGTTGGCCAGCAGACCGTCGTAGATCTGATCCACATAGCTGAAGTTGTAGCGGGGTTTCCCGTCGTTGCCCGGGTCATACACGCCCACCTCGTCATCGAAAATCCCATGAAAGCGGATGAAGTGAAAGCCCGTGATCCCCTGCACACTCCTCAGGTCGTTGCGATAGCTGTCCCGGAGCGCCAGAATTGCGCGTCCCGAACCAAACATCTGTTCCCACACATGAGGAAAGTCGGTCGCCGCCGCTTTCGTGTCGACAGTGATTGTCTGCTCATTTGCCGATTGCGCCCTGAGAGATGTGCCCGGGCTCTGCAGAAATACGGCGATCGCCGCCACAAGCGCAAGGATTGCAGCGCGCGCTACCCATTCTGACTTCTGACTTCTGACTCCTGACTTCACCAACCCATGACAACACCGGTGCACCGCAACTCTCAACCCCGCTGAGATCCGAACGTGTCCGCAAACACCTTTGTGAAGGCCGCGCCAAAGAAAAAGATCTGGCTGGAGTAATAAACCCACACCAGAAGTGCCGTGCTCGAAGCGGCATTCCCGTACAACGTGTCATAATCCGCACGCGCCAGATAAAACCCGATCACGAACCTGCCCACCGCAAAAAGCAGCGAGGTCACCAGCGCGCCCAAAAGCACATCCGTCCATTCCAGCCGCAAATCCGGAATGAACCGGAAAATAACGGCAAAAAGGCCCGTGATTACCACGAAAGAGACCGCCGCCGCCCCCAGGTGCAACGCCTCCACCGGCAATCGTGAAACGGTGTGTACCAAAGCGCTCGCGATAACATCGACGGTCATCGAAACCAGCAGAAAAGAGCCGATCAGCAGCACCACAACGAACGCGAAGAGCCGTTCCCGCACAAGTTGCACCACATCCTCTAAAGGGGTCCTGTTCGCTACCGGAATATCCCACATCAGGTTCAGCGCGTCGCGAAGCTCGATCAGGACCGCAGAAGCTCCGAAAAAGAGAATCAGGATACCGGATACCGCCGCGAGGATGCCGTGCTGCGGGCCCGATGTGACGCCGAGTATGGATGAAACAACCTTTGCGCCAGCCGGACCGGCGACACTGTAAACCTGCCGGACAATCTCAGTGCGGGTTCTCACCGAACCGAAAAAAAGGCCCCCGATGCCCGCAAGCACGCCCAGTAAAGGCGCAACCGACAGAAGCGTATAAAAAGCGAGCGCGGCGCCAAGACGCGGCGCATTGTGGGAATTCCAGCGGGACGCGCTCTCCGCCATCAGATCGGAGACGTCCCTGGGCTTCAGCGAAAATGAAACCACAGACCTATGATGAAGCACCCCACCATACCGGTCCACGCGAGATCCGCGCGATCAAATACTCTTGTGGCGCCCCCGCCCCAGTCGAGGGTGAGTTTCTCCTGCGCTGCGGCAGTCCTGCGGGGTTCCGTGAGTGAGATCGCAAACATCAGCAGTACGCAAAATATAAAAACGATAACGCTGTAATTCAGAAAGCTGAACGCGACCAGGCCGTTGAGCGCGCCCAGGTCGACATGAAACGCGTCATGCATCACGTCGAGAACGAAGCGCCCCGCGCCCAGCAACCCGCCCGTGATCAGCGTAGTGATCGCCGCGCGTCCAGTGGCGCGCTTCCACAGCACGCCAATCAGAAACACCGCCGTGATCGGAGCGCCGATATAGGCCTGCACGCTCTGCAAATACTGATAAATCTGATTGTTCATGTACCGGATCAGCGGCACCCACAGAATGCTGATCACCACGATAACGCCCGTCGCCACGCGCCCGACGAACACCAGCCGCCGCTCGTCCGCCGTGGGGTACACCTTCCGGAACACGTCCATCGTGATCAGCGTGGAACACGAATTCAGCACCGAACTCATCGCCGACATCAGCGCAGCCAGCAACGCCGCCACCATCAGCCCGACCAAACCCTTCGGCAGCAGCCGTAGCACCAGCGTCGGATACGCGTTGTCGCCCGTCACCACGTTCGGGTACAGAGCTTTCGCGATCAGCCCTGGCAGCACCAGAATGAACACCGGCAGAATCTTCAGAGCCGCGCAGAAGAAACTGCCTTTGCGTGCATTCTCCAGATCCTTCGCGCTGAGCGTCTTCTGCACGATCGATTGATCCGTACACCAATACCAGATACCCAGAATCATCGTCCCGAATATCGTTCCGACCCACGGATATACCGGATCGCTCGCGGGCTTGATCATATGGAAAAAGTCCGGCGGCAGGGCCGCGCGCAGCCCCGTAAATCCGCCCACACGGTCCAGACCCAGAATCGTCAGAACCACCGCACCGGTAATCAGGACGAAGGACTGGAACAGATCGGTGTAGATAACCGCCTTTAATCCCCCGGTAATCGTATAAATACCCGTCGCAATCACCAGCAGAATCGATGTCGTCAGGTAATCCCAGCCCAGCACCGACCGCATCAGAATTGCGCCCGCGAAAAGGTGAACTGAAATCTTCGTGAATATATAAGCCAGAATCGAGACGATCGTCAGATACCAGCGGCACTGCGGATTGAACCGCCGCTCCAGAAACTCCGGCATCGTGAAGACTTTCGACTTCAGGTAGTAAGGTACGAAAAGCCACCCCAGAATAAACAGGCAGAACGCGGCCGACCATTCGTAACATCCCACCGCCAGTCCACCGGACGCGCCCGACCCCGCCAGCCCAATGAAATGCTCGCTCGAAATGTTGGTGGAAAACAAAGACGCGCCGACCGCAAACCAGCCGATGCTGTGCCCGGCAAGGAAGTATTCGCTCGTCGTGCGCTGCTGCCGCGAATGATAGATGCCGATTCCGAAGACAACCAGGAAATAGGCGGCGATAACAAGATTGTCGACCATCGGCTATGGGGTTTGTCTATTTAACGACGTCTATTTAACGGCGTTCAATCCCTGGCTGACCTCAATGTAGGTGCCCCACGGATCCGTCAGCACGCAAACCGCCAGATTCATCGCCGTAGCCTTCCGATAAGCGCCATCCAGCTTGATGCCCGAAGCCTCGAAATTCTTGCACAGGCTCTCGACATCCTTCACTTCAATGCCGATCCGATCGAACGCCCGCCCCTTGGTCCCGGCAACCGGCCCCTCCGCCTTCGCAAAGAGAATATTGCCACCTGGAATGTTGGCAACAGTCTCCTTGCCCTCCTTGATTGGCTTCGCCCCGAACCACTTCTCATACCAGGCCTCAGCGGCCGCAACATCCGGAACCACCATCTTGACCATATCCATCGCAATGGGTGTTGGAAGCGATTTGTCTTCTGTGATCCGGACCTTCACATCGTCCGGCGCCATCAGAAACGCCTGTTTCGCCGTCTGACCCGGCAGCGGAGTGATGCCCGCCGCCTCGCACTTCGCGAGCGATTCCTTCAGATTCTTGACCTTGAACCCGATGTATTCGATCGTCGATCCCTTCGTGCCACCCTTGGGATCGCCCTTGCGCATCAGAAAAAGGACTCCGGGAAACTTCGTCATCTTGAGCGGACCGAGCTCCGCCGGCTGTCCGCCCAGCGTATTCCAGAACTTGTTCGCCGCGTCCATGTCATGAAAACTGAAAATGTCGTGCCCGGCCGAAGCGCCCGCCGCATTGGGCGTCGGCAGCTGAGCGAAAGCGCAACCAGCCAGAACCAAAACAAAGAGTGGCGCAAACGCAAGTGGGGCAGGCCTTCGGGCCTGCCGCCGGGCATCCGCCCGGCGCGTGAAAACCGCGAAGGTCGGCGGACCTGCTGAGCCGCGACCCTTTTCCGAGCCGCGACCGGAAGGGAGCGTTATTCCATCCGGCGCTGACTTCTGGCTCCTGACGTTCCCCACTCCCGTGTTCCTCAACCGACTTAACCGGCAGCTCATACTGCGCGCGATGATATCACTGCGAGCTGCGAAGCAAGTACCGCCGGTTGAGCGGCTGCAGCGGACGCGCGTTCATCGGGAAAATCTTTCGGAACGCATCAATGTCAGACTGCGCTACTCGCACGGTTCGCGCGAACACAACCCAGCTCACAATCTGGGAACACGGCGGAGTCGTCAGCGAGCCTTCATAGCGCCACGAATCGAGCGAACCCGGAGCCAACTGCCGCGGGTCGACAACCGACTCCGTAGGAACCTCCCCACCCGCCTTCGCGGGAGCGACCTTCATAACCGCTGAAAGCGACTCGTTACGTCCCCCGGGTTCCAGAAGCGTCCCCAGGACTGCTATCCGCCCGTCCTGATGCACGTGGACAAAATGTACTTCCATCGCAGATCGCTTTCCCGAAACAGCATGTTCGCTCGGCAAATGAAAATGAAACTGCGTCAGATTGAACCGGTCCGAGCCGAGCATCACGGAACTTCCCGAGGGCACGTTTGCCTCAATGGTATGGCCGTTGTTCTCGACCGTGAATTTCCCGCCCTTCCAGTCCAACCGGACAGGCGCAGCCCGCGCAGGTATCCCATCACGCAGATCGACCGGGGATTCCTGATCGCCGGTGGCGCAAATACTGAAGGCGCGCTCGAGCCCGCCCCATTTCGTGGGTCCGGCGCTGTCATAATTCCACTCCGGTGTCGGACTCCCTTTCACAGCCTGGGCCAAAACCCGGCAAACCGGGCAAGCGAGGAGCGACGCGGTAAAAACTCGACGATGCATATCTAACGCAATGGCGCGACAGGCTGAAGCTGACGCTTTAAAAATCTTATTGAATCACTCCGGCGCCCGGAGCATTAAACCAACCTAAAGATAGATTGAGAGTTCCATGAAAACAAACTTTAACGGAGTAGCTGTCGTCGGTCTCCTGGCCCTGCTCCCCGCATTGGGCCAGGCGCAAGGTCCAGTCTTTGTCTTGACGCAGGAAGGAAGCATGGTCAATTTCTCCGTGAAGGCATCGGTGCCTATTGCGGGTAAATTCGACAAGTGGGATTCCACGCTCACATTTTCATCGACGGATGTCACGTCGGGCGTATTGGACATCAAAATCCAGGCGGCCTCCGTCGATACCGGAAGCGGGGTGAAGGACGACAAGTTGAAGAGCAAGGACTTTTTCGACGCTAAGGACAATCCGCTGATCACGTTTCACTCGGACAAGATCGTACAGACGGGTCCCACCACCCTGGAGATGCCCGGAACATTCACCATTCGCGGGGTTTCCAAGGCCGAAACGCTGACGTTTACCATTACCGGCAAGGGGACAGGTTCCGGTGCGATTACCGGGACCATGGCGTTCGACCGCAAGCAGTATGGCATGAACAGCGGCATTCCTTTCATCAAGATTGCCGACCGCGTCGAGGTAAGTGTCAATCTGAAGGGCAAAAGAGTCAGCGGCCCGGCTATAGTCTTCAAGCAATAACCCCATGGCAAACCCCCGGACGTTCCTGCCTGTTCTCATAATCCCCCTCCTCTCAGCCATCACCCTTTTCGCGAGCGACGCTCATAGCGACTTTGATCCCGACGTGAATTTTTCCAAATTCAAGACCTTCAGTTTTATCGGAGGCCACGAACTGGAGAATTCAGGCATATTGGCGAATCCCGCCACACGTGAACGGATCAAGAACTTTATCTCGGGCGTCATGGAAACCCGGGGCCTGATGGAAGTGCCGCCCGACGAAAATCCCACCCTGGACGTTCGTTACTGGGTAAGCGTACGCCAAAAACAAGACATTACCGACGTGACGCGGCCGGCGATGTGGGGTGGCTTTCCCGCCTATTGGACGGGGCCCTGGTACTACTCCTACGAGGAATACGTCGTCCAGAACTACGTGGAAGGCACGCTGATTATCGACTGGATCGATCCCACAACCCGCGAACTCGTCTGGCGAACCTTCCTCCTTCAGAAGATCGAGGACCGGACGGAGGCGTATGAAGAAGCCAAAAAGAATCTGACGAAGGCCTTTGGGGAGTTTCCCCCCTCAACCGAAGAGGCCGAAAAAATGCGGCGCGAGCGCCAGAAATTAGAGGCAAAGTACCGCTGACTGTGGGGCAGGCCTTCGGGCCTGCCGCCGGGCTTCCGCCCGGCGCGGAGCTTTATCTATTCCCGTAGCGCCGGCGGCATTTATTTGGATCGACGCCGAATCGAACCTGCGGGAAATTTGCGCAGTAACCTGAAGCCCGATCCAGTCCATTCATAGAAATAGGACCCGCAGTTCTTATCTTCGGGGCACCCACGCACAATCAGAAGTCTGCTGTACAAGTTGTAGACAGCGGTTCAAAACTATCCTCGCTAACGTCGCCGTAAGCCAATACGCTGCCATAGCCGAGAACGCCAAAGGACGCTGGATATATCTTTCGGGTTCGAGCCTCAACCACGGCAATAGAAACGCAGGAACTTTGAAGATTTCGACCGCTCGATATTCCTCGAATTTAGGGAACGAAATTCCGCCGTTCTGCGGCCGGACACTCACTGCAAGTGCGAGTGCCTGGAAGAGCGTCAGGAAAGTTCGCAATTTTCCGGATAAGGGACCTCAATTCTGCGTCGGCTTTTCCTCAATATGATCGATCACCAGCACAGGCAGCATCCGCTTCCGTATCTCCAGCTTCAAACCCAGTTGCTTGCTGATCGCCTCCGCCAACGAAACTCCGCCATTAGGCGCCGACGCCTCAGCTGACACCCCGCCTTGCGGAGCCGGATTCCCCAACATCCACGAAGGCGTAAAACTCAAGGTAAAATCCCACGACCCATCAATCCCCGTGGCATCCTCCACCGGATAAGCGAAGTCATCCGACGAAAGCCCCTGCAACTGCGCCGCAAACTGCGCCATAGTCGCGTTCTGGCAGGTAACCAGCCTCGCGAGTATCGGATTCACATCGCGCGGATCGTTCGCCATAGTTCGCGCCTCCTTGCAACTCCCCCGGTTCGCCGGATCCGCCTTCTTCATCCTCGGCTTCACCGAAATCAGCGCGTACGCTTTCGTGAGCCGGTCTTCATAATGGACCTTCATCTTGAACCGCTCCATCAACAGCGCGCGCAGCATCAACCGCACGTCATCATCGATATATCCGCTCCCCATCAGCGGAGGAGCATTAGTCGTAGTCGAGGCCTTCGCATCGATATCAAATCGCGCCGAGTCCACCCACTTTGGTAATCCCGCAATCTTGTCGTCGGCGTGGTCCCAATCGACGTCCCAGGCCGCGGCGAGCAGAATTCGCATCGGCATCGCACGAGACGAAAGGCCTCCACCCGGCGTAACCTGGAAGCAGCACCCCTTTTCATCCGGCGGGCTCGTCTTCAAGCTCGCCACCTCAAATTCCAGTTCACGGGGAGGCAGCACCTTCGCCACTTGAGGCAGGTTGTCGGTCGGCTTCTCGTTCACCTTGTCGATCACCAGCACCGGCGCGGGAGCCGTCTTCAGCGTCAGGCTCAAACCCAGTTGCTTTTCGACTGCATCGAAGATCGTGGTGCGCGCGGCTCCG
>Ga0206810_1034_pt1 | contig 23790 bp, 20 predicted proteins | sample Alteio_BWOrgCont_56_FD_152889 | JGI IMG/M metagenome (GOLD analysis project Ga0206810, IMG submission 152889) | Enriched cells from forest soil in Barre Woods Harvard Forest LTER site, Petersham, Massachusetts, United States -... | ecosystem: Environmental > Terrestrial > Soil > Temperate forest >...
AGCCAGGACCGGGCGCCGCCGCAATCCCTTGGGCTGCTAGACAATGTCAAACGGCGAAATACCGGGCCGGAAAGCAACATTCTTTGTGCATCCCGATTCGCTGTTCGCGAGCTGCGCGGTCAGAGCGAGAGGGATCGCCAGTATCCAGACGAAATTCCGGATTGTTGCCATTCGAAACAACGCTCCCTTCCGGTCGCGGCTCGGTAAGTGTATCCAAACGTGCGGATGCGTTGCTACACGTCGAGGTTCTTCACATCGAGCGCGTTCTCTTCGATGAACTTGCGTCGGCTTTCCACATCTTCACCCATGAGGGTGGTGAAGATCAGGTCGGTCGCAACCACGTCTTCGAGGCGCACGGTCAGCAACGTGCGTTTCTCGGGATTCATGGTGGTGTCGGCGAGTTGTTCGGCGTTCATCTCGCCAAGCCCCTTGTAGCGCTGTACCGAAGCGTCGCGCTTGCCTTCGCTCTTCACGTGTTCCAGAAGATCGCGCCAGTTCGCAATCACATCGCGATTCTCGTTCTTCAGGACAGTGAACGGAGGGCGATTGAACTTCGAAATATCCTTCGCCAGCACGCGATACTTCCGGTACTCCGGCTGTTGAGACAGTTCGACGCCGATCCTTCGTTCCGCATTGGTCGAGTCGTGGAACATGGCGTAAAACGCGGAGTGCTCATCGTCGGGCAGAACTTCGGTCGGAATGCCCGCTGTCCGCAACCGTTCGGCAAGTAAGTCGAGGTTGGCGCGGTCGCTGAAGTCAGCCTTCACGTCGATCTTCAAGTCGGCGCCGCTCAACACCTCGACAACGCGCGAATCGCGCACGCGGCGCTCGAGCTTCTGATACATCGTCTGGAATTCGTCCAGATTCATCAGGAAGGGACGAAGTTCTCCGCCTTCGAGGCGTCCGCCGGAGGGATGGCCGTTCGCCGGCACATCGCCGCTGTATTCAACAATCAGGCTCTCTGTTGCGCGGCGCATGATCTCGCGCGTGAATTCGGCTTCGTTCTTGATGTACTTCTCGCTCTTGCCGCGCTTGATGCGGTAGAGCGGCGGCTGCGCGATGTAGACGTGCTGCCGGTCGATCAGCTCCTTCATGTGCCGGAAGAAGAATGTGAGCAGCAGTGTGCGAATGTGCGAACCGTCGACATCCGCGTCCGTCATGATGATGATCTTGTGATAGCGAAGCTTGGCCGGATCGAAATCGTCCTTGCCGATGCCCGTACCCATTGCAGTAATCAGCGCGCGGATTTCCTCATGGCCCAGCATGCGGTCGTACCGCGCCTTCTCGACGTTGAGGATCTTGCCCTTCAGCGGCAGAATCGCCTGGAACCTGCGGTCGCGGCCCTGTTTGGCTGTACCGCCTGCCGATTCGCCCTCGACCAGGAATAGCTCGCAACGCTCGGGATCGCGCTCCTGGCAGTCCGCCAGCTTGCCGGGCAAGCCACCAGAATCAAGCACGCCTTTGCGGCGGGTCAGGTCACGCGCTTTGCGCGCGGCTTCTCGTGCGCGCGCAGCGTCGATCGCCTTCGAAACGATCTTCTTCATCACGCCCGGGTTCTTCTCGAAGAACTCGCCGAGCTTCTCGTTCATGAGCTCCTGGACCTTGCCTGAAATATCGCTGTTCAGGCGGCCTTTGGTCTGCCCCTCAAACTGAGGCTGCGGAACTTTAACGCTGATTACAGCCGTCAATCCTTCGCGGACATCGTCGCCAGACAGGTTCTCTTCCTTGGCGTCTTTGAACAGACCTCCGTTGCGGCCGAAGGCATTGATGGTACGTGTCAAAGCAGTTCGGAAACCGCTCAAATGCGTGCCTCCGTCAACGGTGTTGATGTTGTTCGCGAAACTGAACAGCGTTTCGGCGTAGCCATCGTTGTACTGCAGCGCTATTTCGATGGCGACCGTGCCGCTGGGACCTTCCCGCTCGCCTTCGATGTAAATCGGATTTTCATGCAGAACGGACTTGCCACGATTCAGGTGCTTGATGAACTCCGCGATGCCGCCGCTGTACAGGAACTCAGCGGTCTTGTAAGGATCCTCGCGCTCGTCGACCAATGTGATCTTGAGGCCCTTGTTCAGGAACGCCAGTTCGCGCAGCCGCTGGGCCAAGGTATCGAAGTTGAACTTCGTCGCGACCATGATGGTCGGGTCGGGCTTGAACGTAATCTTGGTTCCGCGCTTGCGATTCGCTTTACCGGTTGCCGTCAGCGGACCCTTCGGAACACCGCGCTCATAATCCTGCTCCCAGGTAATCGATGCAGTCCCGGAATCCTTTGAAGGACGCCAGATCTCGAGGTGCAACTTATCGGAAAGCGCATTTACGCAGCTCACGCCGACACCGTGCAGACCGCCCGAAACCTTGTAGCTGTTGGAATCGAACTTACCGCCGGCGTGCAGCTTGGTCATCACGACTTCGGCCGCGGAAACGCCTTCTTCATGCATGTCCACGGGAATGCCGCGGCCGTTGTCCACCACGGTAATCGAATCGTCGATGTGAATTGTTACGTTTACTTCTGTGCAATACCCGGCCAAAGCTTCGTCGACCGAGTTGTCCACTACTTCGTAGACGAGATGATGCAGACCCGTTTCACCGGTGGACCCGATATACATAGCGGGCCGCAACCTGACTGCTTCGAGCCCTTCCAGAACCTTGATAGACGATGAATCGTATGCCATGGGGCCGGGTGTAGATGTTACAACTTCATTTGCCATAGAAATCTGCTTGTTATTTGTTTCGCCGATTCGATGCGGACGGGCGTTCAGCCCACGCCGCTCAAATTCGCATCGGCATGACTACGTACCGATACTGTTCCTGCTCTTTGCCGCCGGACGGCTGTAATTCGCCTGCGCTCTTCTGGTCCTTAAGCCCGAAAGACACGTGATCCTGCGGCACGGCTCTCAGGAAATCGAGCAGGTACTGCGCGTTGAAACCGATCTCGAGATCCGGACCGGAATATTCGCCCGGAATGCTCTCTTCCGACTCGCCGGTTTCCAGCGCCGAGGAAAATACCTTCACTTCGCCCGCGGTGAACTGCACCCGGATCGCGCGCGACCGTTCGTCCGCGAACTGCGCCACACGCTCGATGGCGCCCCTGATCTCGTCCTTCGCGAGTTTCGCGATATGAACGTTATCCTGCGGCAGCACCCGCTCATAATCCGGAAAATTTCCGGTCAGTTTGCGCGTGATCAGCAACCGCGGGCCGAACTCAAAGAACAGATGGTTGTCATCGCCGCCGAAGCGTACTTTGGCATCCGCCGCGGCGTCTTCGGACAGCTTGACGATCTCCGCCATCGCCTTGCGAGGCACAAGGGCTCTGTAGGCCAGCGCATGGCCGTTGCCGGCGTTTGCATCCAGATGCGAAGGCCTCTGCACAAAAGCCAGCCGGTGGCCATCGGTCGCCACCATCGTGAGCGTCTGATCGCCCAGCAGCATCAGAGCGCCGTTCAGGGTGAAACGGCTCTCTTCCATCGAGATTGCGAACATGGTCCGGGCGATCATCGCGGAAAGCTGCTTTACCGGGATCGCAGCGATAGTTTCCGGCATCACAGGCAACTCCGGAAAACTCTCCCGGCTCATCCCCGCAATGCGGGTTCTCGAGCGGCCGCAGGTGAAATTCGCCCAGTGGTTCTCCCCGAACTTCACGTTGATGTCCGCATCCGGCAGCAGCCGCACGTAATCGAGCAGCTTCCGCGCTGGAATCGTGCCTGAACCCTCCTTTTTCACCCGTGCGGGACACGATGTCCGCAACCCGAGTTCGAGGTCCGTAGCCGTCAGAAACAGCCGATCTTCGCGAGCCTCCAGCAGGACATTCGAAAGGATGGGAATCGTGGTCTTTTTTTCAACGACACCCTGCGACAAACTCAGTTCGCGGACGAGGTCCGCCCTACTGACAGTGAACTCCATGCTGGCTCCAGTCCGGGTTGCTTCCAGTGGATTGATTCCTCTGTTCTAACCCCGGTTCCTCTCTTCTCGTGACTCTTCTTGTGACGTTATGGATAAATACGTCTATAGAACCGTCTTAGTGGGGTCTGTCGAAAAGTGGAAGACTCCCTAAATTATACAAAAAATTAAGACTTTCCGCCATTTCTCCCTGTGCGCGGGACGCGCGGAAGCGGCGCATAACGGCCGGTGTAACGCTTTTTAAACAGAAGTTCACAGCTCTTTCAGGGCCGCGTCTGTTTAAAAACCGCTAAGGTCATTGGAATGAGTCGATAAGGCTGTTGATCAACTTGTTGAGGTCGGGGTCGCTGGCCTTGGCAGCCGCGATTTTACTGATGGAATGGATGACGGTCGTGTGGTGCTTGCCCCCGAACGCCCGCCCGATCTCGGGCAGCGACGCAGGAGTCAGCTCTTTGACCAGGTACATGGCCACCTGCCGGGGCACCACAATCTCCTTGCGATTGCTCTTTTCCTTGAGCTGCGCCGGCTTGATCGCATAGCGCTCCGCGACCGCTTTCTGGATGGAATCGATGGTAATGCGGCGCTCGAGTCTCTGCAGCAGGTCTTTGAGCACCTGCTGAGCCATCCCGATGGTGATGTGGGTTGCGGTCAGCTCGGAATAGGCCGACAGCTTCACCAGCGCGCCTTCGAGTTCGCGCACGTTGGATTTGGCCTTCTGCGCGATGTAGGTGCAGACGTCGGAAGGCAGCTTGATGCCGATGACCTCGGCCTTCTTCTCCAGAATGGCCATTTTGGTTTCGAGATCAGGAGGTTGGATGTCGGCCATCAAACCCCATTCAAAGCGCGAGCGAAGGCGCTCCACCAGACCGGAGATTTCCTTCGGAGGACAGTCGCTCGATATCACGATCTGCTTCTGGGCATCGTGCAGTTCGTTGAACGTGTGGAAGAACTCTTCCTGTGTACGTTCCTTCGTACCCAGAGATTGAATGTCGTCGATCAGCAGCACGTCCGCGTTGCGGTAGCGGGCGCGCAACTGGGGCATGCGCTCGTGCTTGATGCCGGTGACCACCTCATTCGTGAAACGTTCGCTGGTGGTGTAGATGATGCGCATGCGGCCGCGCGTCATCAACGCCCGTCCGATCGCATGCATGAGATGTGTTTTGCCCATTCCTACGCCGCCGTAAATGAACAGAGGGTTGTAGCTGCGCGAAGGGTTGATCGCAACCGATTGCGCGGCGGCGTGCGCGAACTGATTGCACGCCCCCACCACAAACGAATCGAAGGTGAAGTGAGGATTCAGCGTGATGGGAGATTCGATTTCGTTGAGGCCGTCTGCGTCCGAACCGGGCAAGCCCGGAGTGGTGTGTGCCGAGGGGGACGTAAATTCCACATGGTCGACTCCGAGACCCAAGCCTGAGGCCATGACGTTGATCATCGCTCCATACTCCTCGCCGATGAAAGCCGCGGTGTGGCGGTCCGGCGTCGCCACCAGCAGAGTCTTCCCCTCAAGGCCAGCGAACTTCGTGCGCGCCACCCAGTTTTCAAAACTCTCAATGCTCAGCTTCTTCTGGAGCTGTTCTTTAATCAAGTCCCATGGACTGCGATGATCCAGATTCACAACAACAACACTTCTCCTCCGGAAGCCATATGGCTCCAGTTTTGGGGCAGTCGCCTCAGATTGATCCCGGGTTTGTAACTGGGCAGGACGCCGCAGATCTCATATCTGCGAACAGGATGAGTCTAGCACAGAAACAGCCTCTTAAATCCAGTTGTAATGTGTCCTTTTTTGGGCTGAAACAATCGCTCAACGATCTGTTGTGAGCACCGCGGGATAGGGCGTTACGAACGGACGCGAAAGCACATGATCGAGATGATGCTGCATATGGAGAACATAGTCTTCGATAACAAAACCAAGTGTGAAAATATCCACTCCGATGACGCATTTGTTGCTCATTCTTTCATCGGGAATTCGCTCGACGAGATGAGCGAGAAGCGAGTTGAAGCGATACCAGAGCTCTACAATTTCAGGCCACTCGAGGTCCCGGTAACCGTGTGCGTCGACCCAGTTGTTTTGCGCGTATCCAACGCCGCGGAACTCGCCGTTCAGAGATGCCCCCACGAAGCGGATGTGATTGTTGGCCGCTGAATCGATGAGATGTCCCAACTCTTCTTTACGCGACCACGCCCCAGGTTTTGGAGGCGTGCCCAACGCTTCTTCGTCGGTCAGGGCGCGCAGAGCGGGCAGTTCCCGATCAATTGTCTGGCGAAGCAGTAGCGCGAGTTCCCGGGGCATGTAAGATTTTCCCATGGGCGTCGCTTTATGGTTTTAGGCCGGCTGATGATCTGGCTCAAGAAGCTCGCCATCCTGTCTCATCGATGGACGGGCGCGGCGTTCTGCCTGCTCTTTTCGTGGTGGTTTGTATCCGGCGTGTTCATCATGTATTGCGACTACCCGGAAGTGACCCGCGCGGACCGCCTGGTGAGGGCGGGGGCGCTGGATGCCTCACGCATTCGGCTCTCGGCAAGAGAAGCCTGGGACCGTTTGCAGACGCGCGGCGCGCCCGATTCAGTCAGGCTGGAGATGTTCGATGGCCGGCCCGCGTATTGGTTCCGGCTGGGACGCCAACGGGTCGCTGTCTATGCCGATAACGGACAAACACAAAGGAGTTTTCCAGCGGATCTGAATCTGCGCACAGCGGCCGCATTCGCCGGCGGGGCGGCGAGCATGGCGAAGGTCGAAGCGGTGACGCAACCCGACCAGTGGACCGTGGGCGGCATCTATCGACGAGGCGCGCGATTGACGAAGTATTCGTGGCCTGATGGGCGGCAGGCCTATGTCTCGGGAGCTACCGGCGAAGTCGTGCAGTACACCACGACGGCGACGCGTCTCGGCGCGTGGCTGGGACCCATTCCTCATTGGCTCTATTTCACTCCGTTGCGCCGGAACGGTCCGCTATGGAGCAAGATCGTGATCTGGCTTTCCGGCGCAGCGACGCTGGTCGCCATTCTGGGATTGATCGCGGGCCTGACCATGTATTCGCCTTCGAAGCGCTATCGCTTCGCAGGCTCGCCGACAAGTAATCCTTATGCCGGGACCAAACGGCTGCACATGACGCTAGGCCTTTTCTTCGGTCTGCTTGCGTGTACGTGGGCGTTCAGCGGGATGCTCTCGATGAATCCGTTCGGGCCCGACGATAACGATTCGGGCTCCGAGTTTCCGCAGATGCTGTCGGGAGAACCATTCGCTTTCGAAGCCTTCGATGCAAAGGATCCTCGCGATGCATTGCGGCAGATCGGCGGTTTTGAAGTCAAAGTGGTGGAGTTCATGAGCCTCGGCGGCCGTGCGTTTTACCTTGCCACACGTGACGAAAAGAGTTCACGTGTGATCCCGATGAATGGCCAGGCGCGAAGCGAGCTCGATCGCGCGTGGCTGATGGATAGTGTCACTAAAGCCAGCCAGCCCAGCGGCATCCTGACGGCCGATTCCATAACCGCGTACGACGCATACTACCTTGATCGTCATCACAGCCTGCCGCTTCCCGCCTTACGTGTGCGCCTGAATGACGAGGAGCGGAGCGTCTTCTACATTGACCCCCGTTCCGGCCGCGTCGTAGGCGGCTATGACAACTGGCAATGGATGGAGCGGTGGGCTTATCACGGGCTGCATTCGATCAATTTGCCGTGGCTTTACAACAATCGTCCAGCCTGGGATATCGTCGTTCTCACGCTGATGATGGGCGGCGCCGCATTATGCGTGACGTCGGTAGTGATCGGCGCGCAGTTTCTCCGGCGGAAGCTTTCGTGATGGGCCAGCCTCGGATTCTGGAAAAGCACGACCCGGCGTGTCATCCTCAGAAGGGTTGTATGAAGACGAATTTATTTGAGGGAAAACGATGAAAATATGCGTTGCCGGACAGGGTGCGTTTGGCGTCAAGCACCTGGAGGCAATCTCGAACATTGACGGCATCGAAGTGGTATCTCTGGCCGGCGGTAATCCGGTCCAGACCGAAGAGGTAGCGAAGAGATTCAACATTCCCCACTGGACGACCGATCTCGCCGAAAGCCTGGCCCAACCGGGCGTCGAGGCGGCGATCCTGACCACGCCGACCCAGATGCATGCCGATCAGGGCGTTCAGTGCATGCGCGCCGGCAAGCACGTGATGATTGAGATTCCGATCGCTGATAGCCTGAAGGATTCCGAACGTCTGCTGAAGGTGCAGCAGGAAACAGGCCTTATCGCCATGGGAGGCCACACGCGGCGATTCAATCCGAGTCATCAGTGGATCAGAAAACGGATTCTGTCGGGCGAGCTCAAGATCCAGTCGATGGATGTGCAGACGTTCTTCTTCCGCCGGACCAATATGAATGCCGCCGGCAAGCCCAGGAGCTGGACGGACCACCTGCTCTGGCATCATGCCTGTCACACTGTGGATTTGTTTCAGTATCAGACGGGCGAGACCGCGCACCGGGCCAACGCGCTCGAGGGCCCGATGCATCCCGATCTCAAAATCGCGATGGACATGAGCATTCAGCTGAAGGTTCCCTCGGGCGCGATATGCACCCTGGCGCTGTCATTCAACAACAAGGGACCGCTGGGCACGTTCTTCCGATATATCTGCGATAACGGAACGTACATCGCGCGCTACGACGATCTGGTGGACGGTGATCAGAACCCGATCGATCTGTCGAATGTCGCGGTTTCGATGAATGGGATTGAATTGCAGGATCGCGAATTCTTCTCGGCGATCAAGGAAGGCCGCGAGCCGAATGCCAGCGTAGCTCAGGTGCTGCCTGCGATGCAGGTTCTCGACCGGCTGGAAAAAAGTATGGAAGCGAATCCGTAGGGATTCGAAAGCAAGATCGTTGTTTCAAGGGACCGGCGTTCGCGCCGGTCTTTTTTTGATCTTATCGGTTTTTGCGATCTTACCGTTGGTCGCGCAGTTTGGATAGAAGCCGGATCATTTCCAGGTAGAGCCACACCAGAGTAACCATCAAGCCGAAGGCGCTGTACCACTCCATATACTTCGGAGAGCCACGGCGCGCGCCGTCTTCGATCACTGCGAAATCCAGAATCAGATTGAGCGCGGCGACTACAACAACCACCAGGCTGAAGACGATCCCGACGGGCCCGCTCCCGAAGATTCCCGGAATCTGCACGTGGAACAATCCCAGAATCATGCTGGCGAAGTAAACAATGGCGATACCACCGGTGGCTGCAACGATCCCAACCATCAGCTTCTGGGTGGGCTGAATCAGCCCGGTCCGGTAGGCGAGAAGCATCGCGAAGCAGGTGCCGAACGTCAGCGCGACAGCCTCAATCGCAATCCCGTGAAAACGCAATTCGAGCATCGCCGAGAGCGACCCAAGAAACAGGCCTTCGAGGAGGGCGTAAATGGGCGCCGTTATCGGCGACCACTCCTTCTTGAAGATCGTGACCATGGCGGCGATGAAGCCGCCGAACGCCCCGACCATCGTGTACCCACCGACCGCCGAAGGTCCATTGGTGAAGAACTGGTTCCAGGTCCACAGCGCCGTCGCCAGAACGCACAGCATCAGGATCCCGGCTTTGTTGACGGTCCCGGAGATCGTCATCGTGGGGCCGTATCCGACTCCCACGCCATTTACCGTATAGGTATTCCCGGCGAAAACGGGATTCGAAGTTTTGAGGTTCATGCTCATTGGATGCCTGATTACCAATATAGGTTATAAAAGAACGTTGCCTTGGCGAGCTACGTGCTAGGGGAGGTACGATAGACCAGGAAGGATGATTGAAGCCACCCCGGCAATACCGGACAAGCTTTTCTTCCGAATTGGGGAAGTGAGCCAACTCGTAGGCGTCGAACCGTACGTTCTGCGGTATTGGGAGTCGGAGTTTCCCGGTCTCTCGCCCAAAAAATCCAACACCGGCCAGCGGATGTTCCGCCGCAAGGACGTTGAGTTGTTGCTGAACATCAAGCACCTGCTCTACGACGAGAAGTTTACGATCGAGGGGGCTCGTAAAGCTTTGCGGGCTGCGAAGGCGGAGAATCCGATTGTCGCGATCCCGGCGCGCCAGGAGGAATTGTTTCCTGCCGCGGATCCATTGCCGGTGATTCGCAAAGAACTGGCCGACATCTTAAAACTATTGACGTAGTAATTATGGGGCCGGGATAATCACCTCGTAAATACGGCTCAGGTCCTCAGGTGAATAGTACTCGATCTCGATTCTACCCCTGCCTTTGGAGCTTTCGAGAATTCGCACTTTCGTCCCCAGGACGCGTTCCAGTTCCGAGAGGGCAAACTTCACGTTGGGATCGACAGAGTCTCCGGCAGCTCTTGATCGCGGTTTCGTTTCCTTCTCCGTCTTCGTGTATTGTTCGACCTGCCGGACCGACCAACCCTCGGCGATGCAGCGGGTGGCGATATCGCGCTGTGTCTGCTCGTCCTCGAACTTGAGCAGCGCTCGCGCGTGCCCCGGCGTAAGCTGTTTTGCGGTGACCGCTTGCTGAAGATCGAGCGGAAGCTGGAGGAGGCGGACGGAGTTGGTGATTGTGACGCGTTCCTTACCGGTTTTCTGTCCGATCTGATCGTGGCTCATTCCGAGCTCGGTCGCCATCCGGTGAAAAGTCGAAGCCAATTCTATCGGATTCAGATCCTCGCGCTGGATATTCTCGATCAGGGCGAGCTCGAGAGCTCGCTGATCGTCAGCAGTCACGACGATGACGGGCACTTCCTTCAGCCCTGCCGATGTCGCCGCCCGCCACCTGCGTTCGCCCGCAATGATCTGCCAGGCTTCGGGGCCGGTTTTGCGGACGATAATCGGCTGTAGAACTCCATCTCGCTCGATGGATTGGGTCAGTTCCATCAGCGCAGCCGGATCGAATTCGCGCCGCGGTTGATCCGGGTTCGGCGTAATTTGGCCGATAGGCATGCGGGTAAGGTCCCCTTCCGCGGGAGGCGCGGGCGCCACAACGACCTCAATCCGGGGGCGATTGCGAGACGGCAGGAGGGAGCTAAGCCCCTTACCGAGCGCTTTTTGCGAATCGTTTCTGTTCATTCGTGAGAATCTCTTTTGCGAGTTGTATGTAAGCTTCCGATCCCTTCGACCCGGGATCATAGAGCAGGATTGGTTTGCCGTGACTGGGCGCTTCTGCAAGACGAATACTTCGTGGAATGACTGTGCGGAAGACCTCGTCGCCGAAGAATTCGCGGAGATCGGCGGCTACCTGCTTCGTCAGATTGGTGCGTTCGTCGTACATCGTGAGGAGAATTCCCTCGATCTGCAGGGAATGCCCAAAGGAGTCACGCACCCGATCAATGGTGTCCATGAGACCGGAGACGCCTTCGAGAGCGAAAAACTCGCATTGGATCGGAATCAGAATGGAATCGGCCGACACGAGCGCGTTAAGAGTCAGAAGATCCAGCGCAGGGGGACAGTCGATCAGGATGAACTGATAGTCTTTCCCGAGGACCTCTAATCCGCGGCGGAGTTGCGATTCCCGGTCTTCCCTGCTTACCAGGTCAACATTCACGCCAATCAGATTTTTATCCGCTGGAAGGATTTCGAGGCCGTCCATCTCAGTCTTGCGGACGGCATCGCAGGCGCTTCGTGCGTGAACGAGAATGTCGTAGAGGGTCGGCATCCCGTCGGTTTTTTCGATGCCAAGCCCGCTAGTCGTGTTTCCCTGGGGATCGGCATCGATGATCAGGACTTTGAGGTCACTCGCGGCAAGTGCTGCGGCTAGATTAATGGCGGTGGTGGTTTTCCCTACCCCGCCTTTTTGGTTTGTGATCGCTATGATTCGGGCCAATGGTTTTCCGGCAAAGCTCAATCTAACATGTTTCACGTGAAACACTCACGGCAATTGGATGTGGGCTATCTCTGAGAGACCTTAGATTTCATGTCCTTGCGATTCCGTACTCCTCTTGTGTTTGCCATTGCGCTCTCAGGCAGCGGTCAAACCGGCGTTCGCGAAATACCAAAGTTCGAAGTCGCGGATCCGACAGTGCGCGGACTCGAGCTCGAGCGGGAGGAGAGGTGGCGAAGCCACATCGCCCGGCAGAGTGGTCATAAGCTGCGCGAAATTGGAATTAATCATCCGGCAGGCGTATAGCGAGTACGCTGACGGCCACCTGCATCCGTCGTCGCCAGGGTACATAGCGGGCGGTTCGAATTGGATCAATTCGTACTATTACGAGATTAATGCGAAACCCGAGGTACTGCGAGTCGCGGAATGATGCTTGGACCAATGATGCAAGTGCTGCTGGAAGAGCGCTTCAGGCTCAAGCTTCATCGCGAGACCCGGGAAGTCCCCGGTCAACTCCCTCACGGCGCCGAAGGAAAGTTTCAAGCTTAACCCGCTGCCGGAGGGAAGTTGTACGGCGGTAGATCCGCTGAAGCCCACCGAACCGGTTCCGGATGAGAAACCACGCTGCGAGAGCGACTTTAATCTGGCCAGCAAGATGGATGACGGCGGCCTGAGCTTCACCCTGAGCGGGAGAGAGGTGACGTTCGGTGAACTTTGCTCATCTTTTTTGTCCGCCATTCTGGACCGGCCTGTCACAGACGACACGGGACCGCCGGAAGGTTCAACTTTCATTAGGAGTTTGTCGCGAGCGAAGGCACCCCCCCGATTGCTCCGTTACGGAGGAGTTGATAGCTTATTGGAACCTTCAAACTCTCGAGGCCCCTCGATTTTTACAGCTCTCCAAGAAGCGCTTGGACTAAAGGTTGTGACCTCAAAGGGAAGGCGCGAATTTCTCATTATCGATAGCCTACAGCGGCCGACCGGAAATTAGCGGCCTGCTTACGATGTTTCACGTGAAACATCAGGCTAATGACGCGAAGCGCAGCGAGGCCATCGCAGACTGCTCCGGTCCAGAGGTGTAACGCGCGTCCGTTTAACGGATTTCGACTCCTTGGTCTGAAGTTGCGACTGTTAAGCGAACCGATGAATCCCTGGTTATCGATGGCGTCCAGCGTCCGAACTTTGACGCTGGTCGTCCTTCTTACGATGTTTCACGTGAAACAGTCAGATAAACGTCGAGAATCGCAACCGCTGCAGGAGTAACTCCCGGAATGCGTGCAGCCTGTCCGAGTGTGGCAGGGCGCACCCGGGTTAACCGCTCCCCGACCTCCCTCGAAATTCCAGGAATTCGCTGGAACTCCATACTCGCTGGAATGAGGCGAGCATCGGAGCCCAGCATTCTGTCAATCTGCCGGCGCTGCTGGTCGATGTAGCCCGCGTATTTCGTCTCCGTTTCGGCTGTCATCAGAACACCGCGCTCAACGCCGCCGCCCATCACCTCCGAAATCCAGGGAAGCAATTCCTCGATCTTCACCTCAGGACGGCGAAGATACGCCCCTTTCGCGCTGGCGTTCAGAGCACGGAGTAACTGCGCGGTCTGTTCCCGCTTCCGGGAAAACAGCGCGCGGCGATCCTCACACGCCAGACCAATCTCTTCCGAAATCGGCGTGAGGCGTTCGTCAGCGTTATCAATCCGCAGATGAAGCCGATGCTCGGCCCGGGAGGTGAACATCCGGTAAGGCTCGTCGGCGCCCTTCGTGATCAGATCGTCGATCATGATCCCGATATAACCCTGATTTCGGGGAATAATTACCGGCGCTTCGCCGCGGACCGTCCGGGCTGCGTTAATTCCGGCGATCAAACCCTGTCCGGCCGCCTCTTCGTATCCGGATGTGCCGTTGATCTGTCCGGCCAGGAACAATCCGGGCAGCTTCTTCACCTCAAGCCGATGGTCCAGTTCCCGCGCGTCGACGGCATCGTATTCGATCGCATATCCGGGACGGATCATTTCCGCATCTTCGAGACCCGGAATGGACGCGATAACCGCCGCCTGCACATCAATCGGCATGCTGGTCGACATCCCGTTCACGTAAATCTCGTTCGTATCAAGGCCTTCCGGTTCCAGAAAGATCTGGTGAGTTTCCTTATCCGGGAACTTGACGAACTTGTCTTCGATCGAAGGACAATACCGCGGCCCGACTCCCTCGATCTGTCCGCTGTAGAGTGGCGACCGCGCGATGCTCTCCAGCATGATCCGCTTCGTTTCCGCCGTAGTCCGCGCGAGATAGCACTGGATCTGCGGCCGGTCGATCTTCGCCGTCAGGAACGAAAAGGGTACCGGATCGGTGTCGCCAAACTGCCGCTCAAACTTCGACCAGTCAATGGACCGCGCGTCGAGGCGGGGCGGCGTACCGGTCTTCAACCGGTTCCAGCCCATTCCCAGGTTTCGAACCTGCTCCGCCAGAATCTGCGACGGCGGTTCCCCGCTGCGTCCGCAGCTTACGCGCTGTTCGCCGATGTGAGCGAGGCCGTTCAGGAAGGTTCCGGTCGTGATGATGACGGCGCCGCACACAATCCGGCGCCCGTCCACCAGATGTACCCCGCGTACGCGCCCGTCCTCGATTACGAGGGCGGCGACCTCAGCCTGTTTGATATGAAGGTTCGGCTCCTGCTCGAGAACCTCTTTCATTCGAACCCGATATTGCTTCTTGTCGCATTGGGCGCGAGGCGACCAGACGGCTGGCCCGCGGCTGGTGTTGAGAAGGCGAAACTGAATACCAACGGCATCCGTTACCTCGCCCATCACCCCGCCCAGTGCGTCGATCTCGCGCACCAGGTGGCCCTTCGCGATCCCGCCGATTGCCGGATTGCACGACATTTGGGCGATGAGATCTGCGTTCATGGTGATCATCGCCGTGCGCATCCCGAGGCGGGCGCAGGCGCGCGCAGCTTCGCAGCCGGCGTGCCCTCCACCCACGATTACGACGTCATATGCGATAGGGTTGCTCACTTCCGAACCATTGATAACATTGTAGTCTGTGAAAACTCTGGTCATCGGCGGCGGGGGCCGCGAACATGCCCTCGTGTGGAGACTGCGCAACTCTCCGTCAGTGAGAACGGTGTTTGCGGCGCCCGGGAATCCGGGGGCAGCCGAAGTCGCCGAGTGCCGTGAATCTGCGGATTATGTCGAATTAGCCGAACATCTCGGCGTCGATTTGACCGTCGTCGGACCCGAAGTACCGCTCGTCGCTGGCATCGTTGATCGATTTCGCGCGAGGAATCTGGCGATTATCGGGCCGACCGCTGAAAACGCAGCCCTCGAGGGAAGCAAAATCCATTCCAAGCGTTTCATGGAGAATCTGGGGATTCCAACCGCCAGGTTCCAGATCGTGTCCAAGCCCGGAGAGGTCCCCCGCGACTTCCGCTATCCGGTGGTCCTGAAGACCGACGGTCTCGCAGCCGGAAAAGGTGTGGTCATCGCCGCCAATCGCGCCGAAGTTGACACCGCGCTCGCGACCCTGCCTTTTCCCCTGGTTATTGAGGAGTTTCTCGAAGGGGAAGAAGTCAGTTTCATTGTCCTGTGCGACGGGAAGCGAGCCGTTTCCCTCGAACCCTCTCAGGATCACAAGCGGATCTTCGATTTGGACGAAGGCCCGAATACGGGGGGAATGGGCGCTTATTCGGATTCACGCATCCTTGCCGAAACGGAACGCGCCGCCATTATGGACGCCATTATTGAGCCCGTTGTCCGAGCGACCGGCTACACCGGCTTCCTGTATGCCGGCCTGATGATGACGCCGGCCGGACCGAGCGTGCTCGAGTTTAATGTCCGGCTGGGAGATCCGGAAACACAGCCGCTGATGATGCGCCTTCAGAGCGACTGGGGAGAGGTGCTCATGGCTGCGGCCCGAGGATCGCTCAACTGCGACGCGCTCGACTGGTCGCCCGATCCGGCAACCTGCGTCGTCATGTCCGCGGAAGGCTATCCGGGCGCCGTCCGGAGCGGGGACAAGATCTCTGGCCTCGAATCGGTCAACTCGGCAATAGTTTTTCAGGCGGGAACAAAGCGCCAGGGCGCCCATCTCGTTACCGCTGGCGGCCGTGTTCTGGGCGTGACCGCTTCGGGGCCCGATCTCGAAAGCAGCATCGGCGCCGCGTATGCCGCAGTCGGCAAGATTCACTTCGAGGGAATGCATTACCGGAAAGACATCGGTGCTAAGGGATTACGACGCTACAATAATCTTGATCGGGCCCGTAGCTCAGTTGGATAGAGCGGCCGCCTCCTAAGCGACAGGTCGGCAGTTCGAATCTGCCCGGGCCCACCAGCTCTAACTTACTTTCTCGCGAACAGCGAGCTCCTTGAGACTTTCCGCGAGCTGATCGGGCACATGAAGATTGTTATTCTTGCCCGTACCCAGCGAAATCGCAGGTTTATTAGCCCCGTGGAAGTCGGATCCGCCCGTCATCCCGAGACCAAACCGATCGGCAAGAGACGCGTAGTAGGAAACGTTCTCCGGACTGTGGTCGCTGTGAAAGACCTCGATCGCACGCATTCCCATGCCTGCGAGATCCTCGACATAGACCGCCAGCTTTTCCCAGTTATTATTCGCCACGCGGATAGGGTGCGCGAGCGAAGGTACCCCGCCTGAACCGAGGATGTATTCAAGCGCTTCTTCCATCGGAGCCTCCCGCCGCTGCACAAACCCTTTCGCCGATTCGTCGAGATACACGTCGAAAGCGTTCTGGAGATCCGTCGCGTACCCTTTCTTCACCAGGACTTGCGCGAAATGCGGACGCGCGGTGAGCGTGCGTCCCAGTTTTTCCACTTCAGCGAGCGTAATGTCGAGGCCGAGCGACTGCAGCTTCGCAATCAGCCGGATGTTTCGGTCGCGGCGCATCTCCAGCATGTAATTGAGCCACGAACGCATATCCTGAGAAGGCGGAGTAACCGGAAAATACCCCAAAAGATGCACCGACATACCGTGATATCGGGTGGAAAGTTCAACACCGCAAATCAACTCAAGCCCGGCAGCGCGGGCATAAGGGACAGCGTCATCGTACCCGGAAAACGTGTCGTGGTCGGTGATCGCGAGCGCCTTGAGCCCTACGCGCCCCGCCTCGGCGATCAATTCTTCGGGGGTAAAGGTGCCATCCGAATGATCGGTATGGCTATGAAGGTCGATCATACGGGCTGCGCCGTGGACGCGAGCACCTCGCGCAGCAGCACATCCACGGTGCGCTCGGCGCGTCCATCCGCGCTGAAGTGCAGCCCGCACTCCTTAACCGCTTCGGGCGACTCCCACCACCAGCGCCCGGCGCGCTCATCCTCGTCGGCGAGAGTGGGACGTGTACAAGGGTCGCACCCGATGCTCGTGTATCCCTGCGCGTAAAGCGTATGTTCCGGAAGGCCGTGCTCGCGCGTGTAACGCAGAACGTCTTCGGTGGTCCAATCGGCCAGGGGACTTACTTTGACCGAAGAACCGGAACGGTCGAAGGTCTCTATCGCCGCCCGTGATTTCGCCTGCGCGCGGCGCAGCCCGGTGAAATAAGCACCAACGCCGCTGAGACCTTTGGCGAGAGGGCGCGATTTCCGGATTTCGCAACAAAGCATCCGATTCGGCACGGTGTCCCGAAAAAGATCGATCCCGTGAAGCGCGACCATAGCGCTTGCCTCGTGCGGTTCGGGGGTCAGGCGTTCGACGGAAATCCCATACCGGCGCTCGACCTCGGCGACGATTCTCTCAGTGGCTTTCGGGACTCGCCCAGTGTCGAGCGTAAGAACCCGCGTGCCGGGAGCGGCGTTCAATACCAGATCGGTGACGACAACGTCCTCGCGCTGGAAACTGCTCAAAACAATCAGAGAAGAGCCAAATTCGCTGATGGCGGAGGCAACGATATCACGAGCGCTTGTGACAAGTTCCAAAGGATCGCAGCTTTCTTTTGTGAGTACCGTTGAATTGGACGACTGGAGCGGGAGACGGGATTCGAACCCGCGACATCGACCTTGGCAAGGTCGCACTCTACCAGCTGAGTTACTCCCGCTTGAAGCGAAACTGTTATTTTCCCTTGAAACGGGGTGGGGTGTCAAACGGTACTGGGGAAGGGTAGTAGCTCGGTTTGAAGATTAAGGCGCATCAATGAAACTGTTTAGTGATCGGACGGCTGGAAACCCGCCATACGGAAATCACGTCGTAAAAAGGATTTCAATCCGTTGGCCAGGAGGTAATTCGATGGAAGCTTCACGCTGTTCGCTTATTATTATCGCGGTGATGTTGTCCCTGTCGGTTATGTGGTCAGGCTGCGGAGCTCAGCACATAGCCTCCACTATTCCGGCTGGTACAAATGTGACGAATGTGGGCAGCGGGAGCACTATTCCGGCCGGTCCAAACGAGGGCACGCCAAACTATCGAAAGAGGTGAAAACGCCACGCCTCTCTCGCGACGCCCGGTCGGCCAGATACGCCAAGTCTTTTCTGTCCGCAGCCGCAAGTCAACGGAAGCACTCCCGGCCCGAAAGCTAAAACATGGACCCGCCGGGAGGAAATCGGGCTATGACTTGGGGAATGAGACTTCAGGGGAACATGCTTAAGAGGGCGGGAAGACCGGTCACACATCTGAGCCTGAAGTCTCCGGCCGCCATCTGGTCACGCTTCGTTCGCGTGCAGTGTTCAGGTGCTTTTCACTGCGATTCCGGTGGCTTCGACTACAGGTAAACAACTCTCAAATCTGCGGCGGATCGCCCGCCCCGAGGCTCTTCAGGTGGTTCTATCGTGCACCTCCCGTTACTGAGATTCCGGGCTGCCAAATGCGCCCGATCACAATATTTTGCCTCCTTCTGACTCAGATTGTGATCCTCCTGAAACTCAATGTCAATGCATTTCGGACGGCAGAATCAGCTCCGCGATTATCGGCGTGAGGACATTCTCGAAGATCCGTTTGTGGCGCGCCCAGCGGCCGGGATAAGGCAGATGGACAATCGGGCCGCTCCAGTTGGTCTGCAAAAGAGCGCGCGCCACGTTTCCTTCGATCGAACGCAGCAGAGTCGCAATCATCGCGGGTTGGAGTTCGCTGATCGCTTTCGAAAGCGATGCCTCGCCGGCCCCGCAAGCTGCCCGCCGCGGTTTGGGATCGAGATCATCAACGGGTCTCCGACAGAGATCGATCAGATAGCAACCGGACGCCTGAAAGACCGCGAAAAAGTTCTCATCATCGATTGCCGGATCGACCATTCGGAAAGCGTCGCGCATTGCGCGATAAAGCCCTGAGTCGCCCTGGTAGAAGAAGCGCCCGGACGCCGGAGCCGATTCACCAATGAAGAGCAGACGCAGCTCCGCCGGAAGAAACGTCCGTCGCAGCTTTTCTCGTTCGCGGCCTGTGGGATCAAACGCCAGCGCGGATTACTCTCACTTCCTGATCCACGCGAATTTCGCTGCCCGCCAGGACCTCGCAGTTGAGGGCAAGCTTTCCGTCAAACCGTTTGACGATATCGCGCAGCACTTTCGGATCGTACGCGAGCGTATCGGGGTCAACCATCGTCATGTTGCATCGATCGCGAAGGTCGTGGATGCCGATTACTACGTCGCCAATGACAATCCTGCCACCTTCCCACGTGCGCTCTTCGAGACCGGACACTCCTCCGATAACGATATTCGGCCGCAGCCTTCTTCCGTCAAGTCCGAACGCGGCGATCGCGCCATCCGTTACGACCAGAAGGGGAAGGATGTCGAAACGATCCAGATCCTCATCGTGAACTAACTGTGCGTCACGACCAACAAGCTGCTGAACAGCGGCCAGAATCGCAGGATCAGTCCACGCCTTACCGTTGACCAGCGGCTCGCCGGTTTGATCCAGCGTCGCATGGAAGCCCAGGAGGTCGGGCCATGTGCGCGCGGTTGCAATCCTGCCCTTGCCATGGCGCACCTGAACGATGCGGTCGCCGTCGATGCCCGATCGCGTCAGGCGGGCAGTGTGCAATTGCTCGCCCGCCATCGACTTCACCGGATACCGCCAGATCTGTTTTACGTACACCGACTTTCATAGACTCGGGGTTTGTCTCAAAAGACTCGCGTCTCATAAGACTCGGCGTTCGTCGGGCGAGATCTCCGCGTCGTTAATGCTCGCGAGACGCCGCCGCATCAGACCCTCTTCGTCGAACTCCCATAGTTCATTCCCGTAAGACCGGTACCACTGACCATTATCGTCGTGCCATTCGTATTCGAAGCTTACGGCAATGCGGTTTTCGCGGAACGCCCACAAGGTCTTCTTCAGCCGGTAGTCGAGCTCCTTCGCCCACTTCCTCCGCAGAAACGCCTTAATCTCCTCGCGGCCACGCAGGAACTCGACACGATTGCGCCATTCCGAATCGGGCGAGTAGGCCAGCGCCACGCGTTCCGGATCGCGCGAGTTCCATGCGTCTTCCGCCAGCTGAACTTTCTTCGTGGCGGTCTCAAGTGTGAAAGGAGGAGCGATCTTCGCGGACGGCGTCACACTGAAATATTCCCACGATGGGATCATGAAAAGGAGATCGCAATGGCTGAATACACATTACATTCGATTGCCTTTCCAGTCCTTACGCAGGACCAGATCGCGCAAGTGGCGAATTGCACCACCGTCGAGCCAAAAAAATTTCGCGATGGCGACACCCTGATTTCCGTCGGTGATCGCAATCTGAAATTTTTTATCGTCAAGGCGGGACAGATTGAGATCGTCGATCATTCCGGCGACGCGCCCAGGACAATCGTCATGCACGGAAAGGGCGAGTTCACCGGGGATATCTCGCATCTGACCGGCACACCGGCCATCTTCACTGCCATCGCCCGCGGCGATTGCGAGGTGTATGAAATCTCGAGCGAAGCCCTGCGGCACGTGCTGAACCAGTGCCCCGGTTTGAGCGACATCATTCTCCAGGCCTTTATCGCGCGCCGGCAACTGCTGCGCGAATCGCCCAACTTCATCGGTCTGCGCGTGATCGGCTCGCGGTATTCCCCGGACACGTTCCGGGTGCGCGATTTCCTTTCCAGGAACCGCGTGCTTTTCACCTGGACCGACGTGGAGTCAGACCCGGAAGTGGATAAGATGCTGAAGCAGTTCGGCGTGACGGAGGCCGATACGCCGGTTGTGGCTTGCGCGCACATGCTGCTTTTGCGGAACCCTTCGAATCAGGACCTGGCGAATGAGATCGGCCTCCGTCAGACGCTGGAGAAAACGGTTTACGATCTGCTGGTCGTCGGCGCCGGGCCCGCGGGACTGGCAGCGGCCGTTTACGGCGCGTCGGAAGGGCTGCAAACCGCGGTGCTCGATTGTGTCTCACCGGGAGGCCAGGCGGGCGCCAGCATGAGGATCGAGAACTATCTCGGATTTCCCACTGGCCTGACCGGCGCGGAGCTGACCGACCGCGCTACCCTCCAGGCCAACAAGTTCGGCGCGCATCTTTCGATTCCGACCTCCGCCAGCCGCTTGTCTTTTGAAAACAAGTACGCGATTCTGGACGCGGGCGATGGCGATCCCATCACGACGAAGTGCCTTCTTATCGCGTCCGGCGCTCAATACAACCGGCTCGACGTCGAAGGCTGCAAGCGATTCGAAGGAACCGGCGTCTACTACGCAGCCACCAAAGCCGAGGCTGGCTTGTCCAGCGGATCCGTCGCGATCGTTGTCGGAGGTGGTAACTCAGCCGGCCAGGCCGCCGTATTTCTGGCAGGGCATGCGAAGCGCGTTCTGGTTCTGATTCGCGGCGACGATCTGAACAAGAACATGTCCAGTTACCTGGTCCGCCGGATCGAGCAGACGCCGAATATCGAACTGCTTTGCAACACGACGGTAAAGCGCATGCTCGGCAACAGTCACCTCCAGGCGATCGAGATCGCAGACTCGGTTACCGGACAGCAGCGGACCATCGAAACTCCAACGGTATTCAGTTTCATTGGCGCGACGCCGCGCACGGAGTGGCTGCCTCCCGCGATCGAACGCGACGCAAAGGGTTTCGTGCGCACAGGATCATCGATAGCGAATTCCTCTTCCTGGGGCGTCACACGGCCCCCATTCCTGCTCGAAACCAGCCATCCCGGCGTGTTTGCCGCGGGAGACGTGCGGTCGGGATCGGTGAAGCGCGTTGCCTCGGCGGTCGGCGAAGGCGCGATGTCCGTGCAGTTCGTCCACGAATATCTCAAAGAGATGTGAGCGGACGAGACATGGTAGACGACAAAACGGCGGATCACAAAACCATTCATCGTTGTGCATGGGCGGGGAGCGATCCACTCATGCAGACTTATCACGACGAAGAATGGGGCGTGCCGGAGTACGACAGCCGCGCGCTCTGGGAGAAGCTGATGCTGGACGGCTTCCAGGCCGGTCTCTCCTGGATCACCATCCTGCGAAAGCGAGAGGCTTTTCGGGAGGCATTCCAGCAGTTCAATCCCGAAGCGGTCGCGCGCTTCCGCGGGGCCGATATCGAACGGCTGCTGGGAAACGTTGGCATCATCCGCTCGCGCGCCAAGATCGAGGCCACCATAGCCGGCGCCCGCGTCTGGGTGTCGATGCAATCGGCCGGCGAGGATTTCTCCACCTTCGTCTGGAACATCGCGGGCGGAAAGCCCATTCAGGGCAAGGGCCCCATACCCGCTAGCACCCCGCTATCCGAGCAAATGTCCAAAGCGCTCAAGCAGCGCGGCTTCAAATTCGTCGGCCCCGTTATTGTGTACGCGTGGATGCAGGCAACCGGCATCGTCAACGACCACGCCGCCGACTGCTTTCGGAGGAAAGCGGTCAATGAGTGAGATCGGCGCCATTGAGCTCATCTTTCTCCTTCTCCTCCTCTTCATCGTAATTTTCGGGCTCTTTGCGCTTAAGCTGAAAACGCCGTACCCGATTGTGATGGTCGTCGGAGGGCTGCTTCTCGCCCTTGTGCCCGGCCTTCCCGCGATCAGCCTCGAGCCCGATCTGATCTTCCTCGTGGTTCTTCCGCCCCTGCTCTATGCCTCGGCATGGAACACCTCCTGGAGAGACTTCCGCTATAACTTCGTCAGCATCTTTCTGCTTGCGTTCGTGCTGGTGGGATTTACAGTCCTCGGAGTCGCCCTGATAGCGCCCGGGGCGTTTGCGGGCTTCGACTGGAGGATGGGACTGGTGCTCGGAGCCGTCGTGGCGCCTACCGACGCGATCGCCGCTTCTTCGATCGCCCGGCGTGTAGGGCTGCCCCGCCCGATCGTCGACATCCTTGAAGGCGAAAGCCTCATCAACGATGCGACCGGGTTGCTTGCGCTTCAGTTCGCCACGGCTATCGTAGTCAGCCGTCGGGTTCCTACGGTCTCCATCGGCGTCCTCACTCTGATGTGGCTTGTCGTCGGCGGAGTCGGGCTGGGTTTTCTTGTAGCCTTGATCGCAGATTACGTCGAGCGCCAGATTGACGATGGGCCGATCGAGATCGCGCTCAGCATTCTGGTTCCCTATACCGCGTACCTCGCCGCGAATGCGGTTCACGCTTCGGGCGTCCTGGCGGTTGTCACGTGTGGGTTGATATTGAGCCACCGCAGCGCATACTTTTTCTCGCCCGTCGTACGCATCCAGATCCAATCCTTCTGGGTTTCATTCACGTTTCTTCTGAACGGCCTCGTGTTTGTACTCATCGGGCTGCAGTTGCGTCAGATGCTCGCCGCCATTCGGGGACTCGACCTGGGAACGCTTATCCGGGATGGCGCAATCTTCAGCGCGCTATTGATCCTGCTGCGCCTTTTTTGGAATTACCCCGGCGCTTACTTCGCCTGGTTTCTGCGCACGAGGCTCCTCGGTCAGAACGAGAAGAAGCCACCCGCGGGGGCGATTTTCGTGGTCGGGTGGACCGGAATGCGGGGCGTTGTCTCTCTCGCCGCCGCCCTCGCGCTCCCCGTGGTGGTGGCTGACGGCAGCCCGTTTCCGCGGCGGAATCTGATCCTTTTTTTCACCTTCTGCGTTATTGTCGTGACGCTCGTACTGCAAGGCATTACGCTGCCGCCCCTGATCCGTCTGCTCGGCCTGGCAGGAGCCGCGGGGCCGGACGGAGAAGAGCGGGAAGCGCGACGCATCGTCACGGAAGCCGTGCTGGCCCGCCTGCAGGAGGTGAAGGAGCGAGA